>Ga0187892_10000062_pt1 | contig 233325 bp, 208 predicted proteins | sample MA1701073metaG_FD_139345 | JGI IMG/M metagenome (GOLD analysis project Ga0187892, IMG submission 139345) | Bio-ooze microbial communities from a basaltic lava cave in the Kipuka Kanohina Cave System on the Island of Hawaii, USA - MA170107-3 metaG ... | reverse complement strand
GCGTGTGAGTCTCTCGACTCACACGCTCTTCGCTCGTCTTCCTCTTCGGGGGGCTCCGCCCCCCGAACCCCCCGCGCGGAGCGCGCGGCAAGGATTGGGCTCGATCTTCCGCGCGCTCCGCTCAGGATGCGGTCCCGCCAGAGGTCGAAGACGATCCGCTTCTGGGCCGCGGCGAAGCCGCCGAGGTCGCGGACGGTGACGGCGCGCTCGAGCGGGGCGAAGCCGAGCGACCGGTCGAGCCGCTCGTCGCCCGTCCGGAAGCCGAAGCGGGCGAAGATGAGCCGCGCCTCGTCGCTCGAGAGGAAGGCGCGGAAGGCCTGGACGGCCTCCCGCTCGTCCGCGGCCACGTTGCGGTCGACGACGACGGCCACGTTCTCGGCGAGGACCGTGCAGGGGGGGACGACCAGCTCGATCGGGCGCTGCTTGCGCCGGTCGGTCAGGACCTCGAGCTCGTAGGTCACGAGGGCGTCGCCGAAGCCGCGCTCGAACTGGGTCTTCGCCCCGCGGGCCGAGGACGCCTGCGAGATCACGTTGGCCCAGATGGCGCCGAGCTGCTCCGCCTCCCGTCCGGGCGGCGCGCAGGCCCACTCGGCGAAGAGCGCCCACTGGGCGCCGCCCGAGGTCGCCGGGTCGGGGTGGACGACCTTCACGCCGGGGCGGCCGAGGTCGTCGAACGAGCGGAGCCCGAGTGGGTTCCCGGGGCGCGTCTCGATGACCATGGCGGTCCGGGTGACGACGGCCCCGTCGGGCGCCGCCTGGCGCCAGTCGCGGCGCACGAGGCGGGCGTCGGCGAGCCGGTCGGCGTCGCTCTCGACGGCGAAGATGGCGACGTCGGCGGGCGCGCCGAAGAGGATCTGGTTCGCGATCGTGCCCGAGCCGGCGAACGCCCCGTAGAAGCGGACCTTTTCGCCCGTCTCCCGCCGCCGGCGCTCGGCGAAGGCGGGGAAGATCCCGTCCTGCATGGCCTCGCCCAGGATGGAGAAGCCGTAGACGACGATCTCGCGCTCCCCGGGCGCCGGGCGGGCGGCGATCGTCGAGATGGACCAGCTCACGGCCGAGAGGAGGACCAGAACCGCCACGAAGACGCGGATCTTCGCGCGAATGGCGACCTCCCGCGATGCCCCCCCGGCGGCGCGCGCGGCCCCCGCGCTCGCGCCGCGGGCCCCCCGGGCGCTCGCTCGAGTCGAAGGAGATGCGTCGAGGACCGGCGGGTGCCGCCCCCGCCGATCGCCGATCGCCGATCGTAATATACCCCGCCCGTCGCGAGCCCGGTAGGGCGGCCGTGGCTCGGCCGTCACCGCGGCCCGGGGCGAGGCTCTATAATGGGCCCCCATGTCCGAGCCGAGCACCCTCCCCGCCGGATCCGGCGGCTCCGCCCGTCCCGCGGCCCCCTCCCGCTTCCCGCTCCCCTACCGCATCCTCGCGGGTCTGGCGGCCGGCGTCCTGCTCGGGGTCGGCGCGCGCCGGCTCTTCGTCGTCGTCCTCGAGCGCCCCGACCGGCTCGTCTGGATCGTCGACCACGTGACGCGCCCGGCGGGCGACATCTTCCTCCGCCTCATCTTCATGACCGTGGTGCCGCTCGTGTTCTTCGCCCTGGCGATCGGGGTCGCCGGGCTCGGCGACGTCTTCAAGCTCGGGCGCGTGGGCCTGAAGACGTTCCTCTTCACGCTCCTCATCTCGGGCGTCGCGGTCGCGATCGGCTGGTTTCTCGTCAACGCGCTCGAGCCGGGCCGCCGCATCGACCCGGACGATCGGGCCAGGCTCCGCGCCCAGGTGGGCGGGAGCGCGGCCGACAAGCACGTGGCGGCGGCGCGCCAGGCGAAGCCGCTCGCGAAGACGCTCGTCGACATCGTGCCCAAGAACCCGCTCGAGGAGGCGGTCCGGGCCTTCGACTCGAGCTACACGGGGGGCGGGCTCCTCTCGGTCATGTTCTTCGCGCTCGTCTTCGGGATCGCGCTCGGCCTCACGCGCGGCCCGACGACCGAGCCCGTCTACGCGTTCTGCGAAGGCGCGCTCGAGGTCCTGCTGAAGATCATCGGCCTCGCCATGCACGTCGCCCCGTTCGGGGTGGCGGCCCTCATCTTCTCCATGGTCGCGACCGTCGGGGTCGAGTTCCTCGTCACCCTCGCGAAGTACGCGGGCGTGGTCGTCCTCGGGCTCGCCATCCACCAGTTCGTCGTCTACTCGGCCCTCCTGCGCGGCCTCGTCGGCGTCAGCCCGCTCGCCTTCTTCAAGCGCATCCAGGAGGTGATCGTCGTCGCCTTCGCGACGGCCTCGAGCAACGCGACGCTCCCGACCTCCCTCAAGGTCGCCCAGGAGAAGCTCGGCATCCCGCGCGACGTCGCGTGCTTCGTCCTCACCCTCGGGGCGACGGCCAACCAGAACGGGACGGCGCTCTTCGAGGGCGTGACGATCCTCTTCCTCGCCCAGCTCCTGGGCGTCGAGCTCACGGTCGCCCAGCAGGTCCAGGTCCTCGTCATGAGCGTGCTCGCGGGCGTCGGCACGGCCGGCGTCCCGGGCGGCTCGCTCCCGCTCATCGTCGTCGTCATGGAGACGGTCGGCATCCCGGGCGGCGCGATCGGCATCATCCTCGGCATCAACCACCCGCTCGACATGTGCCGGACGACGCTCAACGTGACCGGCGACATCACGGTCGCGGCCTGGGTCGCGCGGTCGGAGGGGCACGAGCTGGCGATCGAGTGACCCGGAGGAGATCGCGCGGCGACGCGGACGTGCGGCCGATCGGCGCTCCGGGGCCGGGGCGAGGCCGGTCGGGCCGGAGGGCGATCGCCTGCGGACGCAGGCCGGGCAACGGTTCCAGGGGTGCTTGCGGGCGGAGCCTCCCGGGCGGCCCGTTGCGGGCGGACGGCCCCCGTGATAGCATCCGCGGGCGTTCATGGTCGAGTTCCTCGCGGAGCATCTGGCCCACTTCGCCTACCCGGGCGTGTTCACGATCCTGTTCCTCTGCGGGGTCGCGCTGCCGCTGCCGGAGGAGCCGGTCCTCATCGCGGCCGGGTTCCTCTGCTACAAGGGGAACGCGAACGTCTGGATCATGATCGTCGTCGCCATGGCCGGGATCATGGGCGGCGACCTGACGATCCACTGGATCGGGCGGAAGCACGGCGACTGGGTCTTCCGGAGCCGCCTGCTCCGCTTCGTCCTGCCGGAGGACCGGCTCGAGAGGGCGGCCGCGTTCTTCGCGAAGCACGGGGCGAAGGCCGTCTTCTTCGGCCGCTTCATCGCCGGGATCCGCTTCGTCACGTTCTTCACGGCCGGGAAGTTCGGCGTGAGGCGCTCGGTCTTCTTCTTCTTCGACTTCCTGGCGGCGATGCTGACGATCCCGATCTCGATCTGGGCCGGCTGGCGGTTCGGCCACAAGATCGAGGAGGGGCTCGCCTGGGCGACCCGCTACCACCGGATCGCGATCGGCACGGTCGTCGGCGGCTTCATCCTCTACCTCCTGATCCGCAAGCTCACCCGCCGGCTCTCGACGACCTGGCGGAAGCGCCGCGAGCAGGCGGCGGCGGGCGCCGCCTCCTCCGGCGGCGCGGCCTCGCCGGCGGCGCCGCCCTCGCCGATCGAGGCGACGGCCGACGCCACGCGCGACGCGTAGCCCCACCCCGCTCCGAGGCCCCGGGGCCGGATCTCTATCCCGCCGCGACCTCGGCCGGCGTCCGCGGCGCCTCGGGCGCGGAGCCTTGCCCGAGCCCGAGCTCCCACCAGCCCACGTCGCGCCAGGCGCCGAGCTTGTAGCCGACCGAGCGGTAGGTCGCGAGGAGCCGGAAGCCGAGCGCCTCGTGCAGGGCGACGCTCGCCTCGTTCGGGAGCGTGATCCCGGCGTAGGCGTGGCGGAAGCCCTGGCGGCGGAGGAGGTCGAGCAGGCGGCCGTACAGGGCGCGGGCCACGCCCCGCCGCCGGTGGCGGTCGGCCACGTAGACGGACGGCTCGACGCACCAGCCATAGGCCGCGCGCTCGCGATGGCGCGCGGCGTAGGCGTAGCCGGCGATGTCGCCGTCCGGCGCCTCGTGGACGAGCCAGGGAGCGTGGGCGAGCACGCCGCGGACCCGCTCCCAGAACGCCTCCTCGCCCGGCACCTCGGTCTCGAAGGTGACGGGCGTGCGGAGGACGAACGGGGCGTAGATCGCGAGCAGGCGCGGGACGTCCTCGCGGCGGGCGAGGCGGATCCGCCCGGACGGGGCGGCGGCGCCGGCCCCGGTCCCGGCGGCGCCGGCCCCGGCGTCGGCGGCCGCGGCCCCGGCGTCGCCGCTCACGACGGCTTGGCGGCGGCGGGCGCCTCGGGGTTCATGGCGACGAACTTCTCGCCCATCCGCGCCAGGCGCTCGGCCAGGATCCGCCCCATGTTCCGGATCACCTTGTAGGCGGCGAGATCGCCGGCCTCGAGGAGCTTCTCGAAGACGGCGGTCGGGAACTTCTTCAGGCGCCCGTCCTCGACGCAGGCGACGGTCGCGGCCCGCGGCGCGTAGGTCACGAGCGACATCTCGCCGAAGAACGAGCACTTGCCGAGCCGGGCGAGGACGGCCGAGGCCTCGGCGCCCGCCGCGGCCGGGCGGGCGGGCGCGTCCGGGTCGCGCGACTCGCGCCGCCGCTGCTTCCGGACCTCGAACGCGCCCTGGGCGATGACGAAGAAGCCGTCGCCCGGCTCGCCCTCGCGCACGATCTGGTCGCCGTTCTTCGCCTGGACGTCCAGGGCGGACTTGAGGAGCCGCATGATCTCGATCGGCGTCAGGCCCTTGAAGAGCGGGACCTGCTCGTAGGCCTCGACGTCGGGCGCGGGCGCGGGCGTCGGCGTGGCGGTCATGGGTCGCGGGTCCTCCTCGGACTCGACTCGATCGGCTCGACTCGGGTCGGCTCGACTCGGCTCGCGCCAGAGGGTACCGGAAACGCGCCCGCCTTGAAAGCGTGCCCCGAGCGAGCGCCGCGCGCGAGTCGAAGGGCCCGGGACCCGCGCGCCTTGACGGGCGGGGCGCCCGCGGGTAGAGACGCGGCGCATGGCGGCGCACGCCCGCGTCCCCGTCGCCCTCCTGGCCGCGGCCCTCGTCCTCGGCCTCTACCTCCGCATCGACGCCGCCCGCCACGACTCCCTGAGCCAGTGGGACGAGGCCTACCACGCGCTCGTCGCCAAGCACCTGACGGCGCGCCCGCTCGAGCCGACGCTCTACCGGACGCCCCTCGAGGGCCGCGAGCACGACCCCCGGAACTGGACGGAGAGCCGCGTCTGGCTGCACAAGCCGCCGCTCGCGCTCTGGCTCATGGCCGGCTCGATCGCCCTCCTCGGCGACGACGAGACGGTCGTGCGCCTGCCGTCCGTCATCCTCGGCACCCTCTCGATCCTCCTGACCTTCCTCCTCGGGCGCGAGCTCCTGGGCGCGCACGGCGGCCTCTCGCCGCGGCTGGCGCTCGAGGCCGGCGCCGTCGCCGCCCTCCTCCACGCCGTCAGCCGCCTCCACATCCGCCTCGTCTCGGGGACCGTCCCGGTCGACCACGTGGACCTCGCGGCCGCCTTCTTCGTCGAGCTCACCGTCCTCCTCCTCGCCGTCGCCGCCCGCCGCGAGAGCCTCGGCCTCGCGCTCCTCGGCGGCGCCTCGCTCGGGCTCGCCTACCTGACGAAGTCGATGCCGACGCTCGTCGCCCTCGCCGCCGCCCTCCCCCTCTTCCTCGGGACCGAGCGAGGGGGCCGGCGCCGCGCCCTCCGGCTCCTCGGGGCCGTCCTCGCCGCCCTCGCGGTCGCGCTCCCGTGGCAGGTCTACTGCGCCACGCGCTGGCCGCAGGAGTACGCGTGGGAGGCGCGGTACACGTTCCGGCACCTCTTCGAGGCGCTCGAGGGCCACGCCCGGCCCGCCTGGTGGTACGTGGAGCTGATCCCGCGCCACTACGACGGCGTGCGCCCGCTCGCGTACGTCCTCGTCCTCGGCGCGACCCTCGCCGGCGCCGTCCTCGCCTGGCGCCGCCGCGACCGCGGGCTCGCGGCCGCGCTCGTCTGGGCGCTCCTCCCCTACGTCGTCTTCTCCCTCGCCCGCACGAAGGTCTACTCCTACGTCGGCACGGCCGTCCCGGCCGTGCTGCTGCTCGTCGGCTTCGCCGCCGTCGAGCTTCGCGCCCGGCTCGCGGGGCGCCGGCTGGCGGCGGCGGCGGTCGCGGCCGTCGTCGCCCTCCAGGTCGTCGCCGGCGCCGTCCGCGCCGTCCGGGCCGACCACGACGTCGCCGCCTGGAACCGCGTCTACGACTACCCGGCCTTCCGCGCGGCGATGAAGGAGATCGGGGCGACGCGGCCCGGCCGGCGGACGATCCTCTTCAACGTCGGCGACGGGAAGGCCATCCAGGCCATGTACTACACGGGGGGGACGGCCTACCCCGAGGTGCCGTCGCCGGACCTCGTGCGCCGCCTCGTCGGCCGGGGGTACGCGGTCTACCTCGTCGTCGACGCGTTCGGGACGAACACGGAGCGCCTGCGGGACATCGAGCGCGCCGGCGCGCTCGCCGGCGTCACCGTGATCCGGGTCCCGCCCCCGAAGGCGCTCCCGGCCTCGCACCCGTTCGGGATCTGAGAGGCCCGCGGCCGCCGCGCCTCGCCCTCAGTCTCAGTCTCAGGGCAGGGCGTCGAACGCCTCGAACGTCGTCGCCGCGAGGGTCGCGTTCTCCTTCGCCTCCCGCCCGATCGTCGACGTCGGCGTCCGCCCGTAGTCGTGGCCCGGGTAGACGACGGTCTCGGGCGGGAGGGCGGCGAGGCGGCGCAGGCTCTGGAAGAGCGCCCGGGCGTCGCCGCCCGGGAGGTCCGTCCGCCCGCAGTTCCCGACGAAGAGGGTGTCGCCCGTGAAGAGCGCGCCCTCGCCCTCGACGAGGAAGCAGGCCGAGGCCGGGTGGTGCCCGGGGGTGAAGATCGCCCGCACCGTGAGCGGGCCGAGGGCGATGGTCTCGCCGTCCTCGAGCGCGTCGTCGAGGTCGAGCCCGAGGCGCTCGAGGACGGGTCCCATGCGCGCGTGCCCGACGATGCGCGCGCCCGTCTTCTCGCGGAGCGGGCGCAGCCCCTGGACGTGGTCGCCGTGCCCGTGGGTGACGAGCACCCAGGCGATCGGCCGCCCGCCCGCCGCCTGCACGAGCGGCCGGACGTCGTCGCCCGGGTCGACGGCGGCGAGCGGCGCGCCCTCGGCGTCGGGCCCGAAGAGGTACGTGAAGTTGCGGTCGGGGCCGCGCTTGAAGGTCTTGAGGAGCATGGCCCGGGCTACGCTACCCGCCCCGGCCTTCCTTGACAATACGGGACGCAAGCCTTAGAAGTGGCCGCATGATGGCGCGGTTCGCCCTCGAGCCGGGGCCCGCGTCCGCGGCCTCCGGGGCGGACGGGGCGCGCGCGGCCCGGCCCGCGGTCCTCACCCTCCCGGCCGACCTCCTGACCCCGCTGGGCGCGCTCGAGCGGCTGCGCGCCGACGAGCCGGCCGCCTCGCTCTTCCTCTTCGAGAGCGTCGAGGGCGGCGAGCGGATCGGGCGTTACTCGTATGTCGGGCGGCTCGGGGCGCCGGTCCGCACCCTCGAGGCCCTGCGGGCCGTCGCCCGCGCCCCGCTCGTCCGCGAGCCGGGCTGGCCGCGGTTCCTGGGCGGGGCGGTCGTCCTCCTCGGCTGGGACCTCGTCCGCGACCTCGAGCCGATCCTGCGGGCCGGAAGGTCGGCGGCCGCGGCGGAGGGCGGCGCCGCCCCCGTCGAGGCCTACGAGGTCCGCGAGCTCGTCGCCTTCGACCACGTGAAGCAGCGCGTCCACCTCGTGGGCGAGCGCCCGGCCGCCCTCGAGGCCCTGGCCCGGGTGCTCGAGCGCCCGCTCGTGGGGGTGAGCCGGAGGCTCGTGCCGGCGGCCGGGCCCGCGCCGGATGGCGCGGTGTCCGCGACCCTCGACGGGGCCGGCTACAGGGCCGCCGTCCGCCGGGCGAAGGAGTACATCGCCGCCGGCGACATCTTCCAGGTCGTGCTCTCGCGCGGCTTCTCGCGGCGCGCGGCGGCGAGCGGCCTCGACATCTACCGGGCCCTCCGCGTCGTCAACCCGTCGCCGTACATGTTCTACGTCGGGCGGCCCGGGGCCCGGGAGCTGGCCGGGGCGTCGCCCGAGATGCTGCTCCGGGTGGAGGCGGGGCTGGCGACGACCCACCCGATCGCCGGCACGCGCCCGCGGGACCCGGACGGGTCGGCCGACGACGCCCTCGCCCGCGACCTCCTCGCGGACCCGAAGGAGCGGGCCGAGCACGCCATGCTCGTCGACCTCGCCCGCAACGACCTCGGGCGGGTCGCAAGGCCCGGCACGGTGCGGGTCGCGCGCCACATGGAGGTCGAGCGCTACTCGCACGTCCTCCACCTCGTCTCGGAGGTCGAGGGCCGCCTCGCCGCCGACCGCGACCCGATCGACGCGCTCGCCGCCTGCTTCCCGGCCGGCACCCTCTCCGGGGCCCCGAAGGTCCGGGCGATGCAGATCATCGACGAGCTCGAGCCGGCGCCGCGCGGCCTCTACGGCGGCGCGGTCGGCTACGTCGGCTTCGGCGGCTCCCTCGACACGGCCATCGCCATCCGGGCGGTCGAGGTCGACGGCGCCGCCGGCCGCGCCCGCTGGCAGGCCGGGGCCGGGATCGTCGCCGACAGCGACCCCGGACGCGAGGTCGAGGAGACCGAGGCCAAGGCCCGGGCCATGCTGAGGGCGATCGACCTCGCCGAGGCCGGCCTGTGACGGCGGCCGGCGTCGACGCGGACCTCTTCCCGGCCCTGCTCGACCGCGTCCTCGACGGCGGCTCGCTCGCGCGCGCCGAGGCCGCGGAGGCGATGGGGCTCGTCATGGATGGGGCCCTCGGGCCGGCCCGCATCGCCGCCCTGCTCGCGGCCCTCCGGGCGAAGGGCGAGACCTTCGAGGAGATCGCCGGCTTCGCCGAGGCCATGCGCGCGCGCGTCCTCCCGGTCCCGCTCGACGGGGCCGACGACGCCATCGACACCTGCGGCACGGGCGGCGACCGCTCCCACACCTTCAACATCTCGACGGCCGCGGCCTTCGTCGTCGCCGGAGCGGGCGGGCGCGTGGCGAAGCACGGCAACCGGGCGATCTCGAGCCGCTGCGGGAGCGCCGACGTCCTCGAGGCCCTCGGCGTCCGGATCGACGTCGCGCCCCCGGTGTCGGCCCGCGCCGTCCGCGAGGCCGGCTTCGGCTTCCTCTTCGCGCCCCGGCACCACGCCGCCATGAAGCACGCCGCCCCCGTGCGCCGCGACCTCGGGGTGCGCACGGTCATGAACCTCCTCGGCCCCGTCGCGAACCCGGCCGGCGTCAAGCGCCAGCTCGTCGGCGTCTTCGCCCGCCGCTTCGTCGAGCCCGTGGCCCGGGCGCTCGGGGCGCTCGGCTCGCAGGCGGCCGCCGTCGTCCACGGCGCCGACGGCCTCGACGAGGCGACGACGACGGACGAGACGGCGGTCGCCCGCCTCTTCCCGACCGGCGAGGTCCGGGTCGAGACGATCGCGCCGGAGGACTTCGGGCTGGCGCGCGCCCTCCCCGAGGACCTCCGGGGCGGCGACGCGGCCGCGAACGCCGCCCTCATCCGGGCGCTCCTCGCGGGCGAGGGCCCGCGCGCCGCCCGCGAGATCGTCCTCCTGAACGCCGGGCTGGCGCTCGCCGTCGCCGGGCGGGCGGCCACCGTCGCCGAGGGGATCGAGCGCGGGCGCGAGTCCCTGGCCTCCGGCGCCGCGCGGCGCGTGCTCGAGCGCCTGGTCTCGATCACGAACGCGAACGCGAACGCGAACACGAACACGAACGCGAGCGGGTGACCCCATGCCCAACGTGCTCGACGAGATCGTCTCGGGCGTCCGCCAGGACCTCGCCGCCGCCAAGAAGAGCGTGCCCGAGGAGGCGCTCCGGACGCGGATCGCCGCCCGCCCGAGGCTGCCGCCCTCGTTCCGCGAGGCGCTCGCCGCGAGGCCCGGCGCCGGGCCCGCGGCGGACGTGCGCGTGATCGCGGAGGTGAAGATCGCCTCGCCCTCGCGCGGCTTCATCGCCCGCGGCGCCAACCCGGTCGCGATCGCCCGCGCCTACGCGGCCAACGGCGCGGCGGCGATCTCCGTCCTCACCGAGCGCCGGCGCTTCCACGGCTCGCTCGAGACGCTCGTCGACGTCGCGCGGACGGTGCCCATCCCCGTCCTCCGCAAGGACTTCATCGTCGAGGCCTACCAGGTCCTCGAGGCGGCGGCCAGCGGGGCGGCGGCCGTGCTCCTGATCGCGGCCCTCCACGATCGGGCCGACCTCTACGCGCTCCTCGAGGCGGCGCGCGCCGTCCAGCTCGACGCCCTCGTCGAGGTGCACGACGAGCGCGAGCTCGAGCGCGCCATCGGGGCCGGGGCGTCGATCGTCGGCGTCAACAACCGCGACCTGAAGACGCTCGCCGTCGACCTCGACACGTCGATCCGCCTCGCCCCGCTCATCCCGGCGGACGTCCTCAAGGTCGCCGAGAGCGGGATCAAGCGGCGCGAGGACATCGACCGCCTCGCCGCGGCCGGCTACGGGGCGTTCCTCGTCGGCGAGAGCCTGATGGAGCAGACGGCGCCCGGCGGCGGCCTCGCCGCCCTCCTCCGCCCGGGTCCGGGCGGCGCGGTCAAGAGAACGGGACCGAAGCCATGATCTCGGTCAAGATCTGCGGCATCGTGCGGACGCAGGATGCGGTCGCGGCCGTCCAGGCGGGCGCGCGGGCGATCGGCTTCATCTTCTACGGCCTGTCCCCGCGGGCGATCTCGCCGGCCCAGGCGCGCGAGTGCGCCAAGGCCGTCCCGCCCGAGGTGAAGAAGGTCGGCGTCTTCGTGAACGCCAAGCGCGAGACGATCGAGGACATAGGCAAGCGCGTCGGCCTCGACTTCTACCAGCTCCACGGCGACGAGTCGCCCCAGGACTGCATGGGCTTCTCGCGCAAGGTGATGAAGGCCCTGCGGCTCGTTTCGGCCCGCGACCTCGAGAAGCTCCCCCTCTACAAGGAGAAGGTCCAGGCCTTCGTGGTCGAGGGGAACGTCCCCAGGGGCACGTACGGCGGGTCCGGGATCCTCGCCGACTGGACCCTCGCGCGGCGGGCGAAGGAGTACGGGCGGGTGATCCTGGCCGGCGGGCTGAACGCCGCCAACGTCGCGCCGGCGCTGCGCCAGGTCCAGCCCGACGGCCTCGACGTGACCTCGAGCGTCGAGAGCAAGCCGGGCATCAAGGACCCGCGCAAGCTCAAGGCCTTCTTCGACGCCATCCGCCGCTTCGAGGACCAGGAGTTCGAGGTGCGCCGGCGCCTCAAGGACCAGGCGCAGAGCCAGACCCCGAGCGGGCGCGTGCTCGGGCCCGGGCCCGGGCCCGCGGCGGGCCCCGACCCCGAGGCCCCCGGCCGGTTCGAGCCGACGTGAGCGCGGCCGCCGAGCCCTCGCCCCCGTTCGCGCCGGTGCCGGACGCCCGCGGGCGCTACGGCCCCTATGGCGGGCGGTACGTCCCGGAGACGCTGATGGCGCCTCTCGAGGAGCTCGAGGCGGCGTACGGGGCGGCGGCGGCCGACCCGTCGTTCCGGGCCGAGCTCAACCGGGCGCTGCGCGACTGGGCGGGCCGGCCGACGCCGCTGACGAGGGCCGAGCGGCTGACGGAGGCGCTCGGCGGGCCGGGGCGCGGCCCGGTCGTCTTCTTGAAGCGCGAGGACCTCGCCCACACGGGCGCCCACAAGATCAACAACACCCTCGGGCAGTGCCTGCTGGCGCGGCGCATGGGCAAGCCGCGGGTGATCGCCGAGACGGGCGCCGGGCAGCACGGCGTGGCGACGGCGGCCGCGGCCGCCTTCCACGGGCTCCGCTGCACCGTCTACATGGGCGAGGTGGACATGGAGCGGCAGGCGCTCAACGTCGAGCGCATGCGGCTCTTCGGCGCCGAGGTGCGCCCGGTCGCGACCGGCTCGCGGACCTTGAAGGACGCGATCAACGAGGCGCTCCGCGACTGGGTGACGAACGTCCGCGACACCTACTACGTGCTCGGCTCGGCCCTCGGCCCGCACCCCTACCCGCGGATCGTCCGCGACTTCCAGCGCGTGATCGGGGACGAGGCGCGGGCCCAGGTCCTCGAGCGCGGCGACGCCGGCCGGCTCCCGGACGTCGTCGCCGCCTGCGTCGGCGGCGGCTCGAACGCGATCGGCATCTTCACGGCCTTCCTCGACGACGAGGACGTGCGGCTCGTCGGCATCGAGGCGGGGGGCCGCGGGACCGCCCTCGGCGACCACGCCGCCCGCTTCCGGGGCGGGCGCCCGGGCGTCCTCCACGGCGCGTGGACCTACATCCTCCAGGACGACGCCGGCCAGATCGTCGACACGCACTCGGTCTCGGCCGGGCTCGACTACGCGGCCGTCGGCCCCGAGCACGCCTTTCTCCGCGACCGCGGCCGGGCCACGTACGACCGCGTCTCCGACGCCGAGGCGCTCGAGGCCTTCTCGCTGCTCTCGCGGACCGAGGGGATCCTGCCGGCGCTCGAGAGCGCCCACGCCGTCGCCTGGGTCGCGCGCGAGCGGGCGGCGCTCGCCTCGAAGCTCGTCCTCCTGAACCTCTCCGGGCGCGGCGACAAGGACGTGGGGCGGAAGACGTGAGCGCCGGCCCGACGAGCCAGGCGGCGGCGCCGGCGGCGACGGCGCGCATCGCCCGCGCCTTCGCCGGCGGCCGCAAGGCCTTCGTCCCGTACATCACGGCCGGCGACCCCGACCTCGAGACGACCGCGGCCCTCGTCCGGCTGCTCGAGCGGGCGGGCGCCGACGCGATCGAGCTCGGCGTGCCGTTCTCCGACCCGATCGCCGACGGGCCGGTCAACCAGCGGGCGGCCGAGCGGGCGATCCGCGCCGGGACGACGCTCGCCTCGGTGATCGACCTCGCCGCCTCGCTCCGGGCGGACGGGGTCGAGGCGGCGCTCGTCCTCTTCACGTACGTGAACCCGGTGCTCGCCTTCGGCGTCGAGCGGTTCGCGGCGGCGGCGGCCGCGGCGGGCGTCGACGGCGTCCTCGTCACCGACCTGCCGGTCGACGAGGCGGTCGACTCGGGCTACGAGGCGGCCCTGCGCGGCCGCGCCCTCGACCGCATCTACCTGGCGACGCCGACGACGACCGAGGCCCGGCTCCGCAAGGTGCGCGAGGCCGGCTCGGGGTTCCTCTACTACGTGTCGCGGACGGGCGTGACCGGCGCGCGCGACGCCCTCCCCGAGACGCTCCCGGTCGAGGTCGCGCGGGCGCGCCGCCAGGTCGAGCGGCCCGTCGCCGTCGGCTTCGGGATCTCGACGCCGGCGCAGGCGGCCGAGGTCGCGCGGGTCGCGGACGGCGTCGTCGTCGGGAGCGCGATCGTCGAGCGGGTCGAGCGCCTCGGCCGCGGCGCGCTCGAGGACGTGTCGGTGTTCGCGCGGGCGCTGGCCGAGGCGGTGCACGGCGCGGCGGCCGCCGGGCCGCCCGCCCCGTAGCCCGGAGCGCCTCAGTCCGGGAGCGGGACGAACGTCGCCAGGAACTCGCGCGCCGCGTCGGTGTCGAGCCGGTAATCGACGTTGGTCGCCCGGCAGACGGAGTCGCCGGTGATGGTGATCGCCGCGATGATGTCCGTCTCCTCCGCCCCCGCTCCGAGGAAGTTGGGACCGCCCGAGTCGCCGAAGCAGGTGCCGCCGTCGCCCTTCGCCGGGTTCTGGGAGATCCGCAGCCACGAGGGGTTGATCGCGTTCAGGGTCCCGACCGAGAACTCGCGGATGTCGAGGAAGCCGATCACCGGCGCGCCCGGGCCCTCGTGCACGCGCTCCTGGCCGCCGTACCCGACGGACGTGAACTTCTGCTTCTTCGGGAGGGAGTCGAGCTGCCCGCGCGACGGGAGCCGGGCCGGGTCGAGATCCGGCACCGCCAGGTCGAAGATCACGACCGCGATGTCGTGCGGGTCGTTCTGCCGCTTCGAGAACCGGGCGTGAGGGATGAACATCCCCCGGTGGAGCTCCGAGCTCGGAGTGAAGACGGGGTCGAAGGTGACGAAGACCTCGGCCGTGCCCGTCTCGGCGCTGATGTCGCAGTGGGCCGCCGTCAGGTACACGTTGGGCGCGATGAGCGTCCCCGAGCAGTACGGAAACGTCCCCTCCGGAAACGCGCCGACGAGGGCCCCGACGTTGGGATGGAGGTTGCCGTCGGGCGAGCCGTAGGTGATGGCTCCGACCGGGGGCGCCACGAGACCCAGGACCGACGCCAGGAGGACCGACGCCGCCGCTGCGATGGCATAGCTTCTCATGTGAGCTGCCCCTCCCGATCGAGGTGCCGTCGAGGCCCCGACTCTACCACGACCGATCCCGATGTCAAGTCGTGCCCTTCTCTGGATCGTGGCGATCGGGCCGAGCGACGCGGGCCGCGGCCGCTTCCCTTGGCGTCGTCGCGGCCGCCATGGTAAGATGCGCGCCTTCCAAGGGTGGACGTGGACGGGATGTACTTCGCCATCGGGATCGTCGCCGGGCTCTGCGCGTTCGCCCTCGTCGCGACGCTCGTCGGGATGCTGCTGCCGGAGCAGCACGCCGCCTCGCGGACGCTCGTCCTCAAGCGGCCGCCCGAGGAGGTCTGGCAGGCGGTCACGGACGGCGTCTCGGCGTCGGCCGAGACCGAGCGGCACCCGCCGCACCGGATCGCGTGGCGCGCCGCGGGCGGCGACCCCCGCTGGGAGGTCGAGATCACGAGGACGAGCGCGAACGGCAGCCGGGTGACGGCGACGGCCCGCACGGAGCGGTGGTTCCCGCTCGTACGGGTCGCGTCGCGCGCGCTCGGCTGGCCGGCGCGCGCCGTCGAGGAGTACCTGGGACCGCTCGCCCGGAAGCTCGGCGAGCAGCCGAAGTTCGCATAGCGAGTCGAGGAGCGCACGGGCGATGCTCGTCGTCATGGAGAAGGGCTGCACGGCCGGGCAGATCGACGCGGTCTGCGACCGGATCAGGACCCTGGGCTTCCGCCCCCACGTGATCCCCGGGCGCGAGCGCACGGCGATCGGCATCACCGGGAACCCGGGCGCCCTCGACCCGCGCGAGTTCGAGATGATCCCGGGCGTGAAGGAGGCGATCCGCGTCTCCAAGCCGTACAAGCTCGTGTCGCGCGAGACGAAGCCCGAGGAGACGGTCGTCCGCCTGGGCGGCGAGGCGAACGGCAGCGTCGCCTGCGAGCTCGGCGGCGGCCGCTTCGCCGTGATCGCCGGCCCGTGCTCGGTCGAGTCGGAGAAGCAGACGCTCGAGGCGGCGCGCGTCGTCAAGGCGGGCGGCGCGAAGGCCCTGCGCGGCGGCGCCTTCAAGCCGCGGACGTCGCCCTACGCGTTCCAGGGGCTGGGCGAGGACGGCCTCAAGATCCTCGCCGCGGCGCGGGCCGAGACGGGGCTGCCGATCGTGACCGAGGCGCTCGACGCGCGCTCGCTCGACCTCGTCGTCGAGTACGCCGACTGCATCCAGATCGGCGCCCGGAACATGCAGAACTTCTCGCTCCTCAAGGAGTGCGGGCGCGTGCGCAAGCCCGTCATGCTCAAGCGCGGGCTCTCGGCCACGATCGAGGAGCTGCTCATGTCGGCCGAGTACATCCTGAGCGAGGGCAACCAGCAGGTGGTCCTCTGCGAGCGCGGCGTCCGGACGTTCGCCGACCACACCCGGAACACGCTCGACCTCGCCGCCATCCCGGCCGTCACGCGCCTCTCGCACCTGCCGATCATCGTCGACAGCTCGCACGGGACGGGCGTGCGCTGGATGGTCGGGCCGCTCGCGCGCGCCGGCCTCGCCGTCGGGGCGCACGGCCTCATGGTCGAGGTCCACCCGAAGCCCGAGGAGGCCCTGAGCGACGGCCCGCAGGCGCTGACGCCGCCGCTCTTCGCCGAGCTCATGGGCGAGCTCCGCTCGCTCGCCGCCGCCCTGCGGATGGAGATGTAGCGCATGACGAAGGGCGGCGAGGCCGGCGCGGGGGGGGCCGGCGCGGCCGGCGCGGCCGGCGCGGCGGAGGCGCGCGTCGTCCGCATCCGGCCGGCGAAGCGCATCCGCGGCGCGCTCCGGCCGCCCGGCGACAAGTCGATCTCGCACCGCGCCCTCATCCTCGGCGCCCTGGCCGAGAAGGGCGACACCCTGATCCACGGCCTCGCCCCCGGGGCCGACGTCCAGTCGACGGCCCGCGTCCTCCGCTCGCTCGGCGTCGGCGTCGAGCCCGGCCCGAAGCCCGAGCTGACGGTCGTCCACCCGCCCGCGGGGCTGCGCGCGCCGCGCGAGCCGCTCGACTGCGGGAACTCGGGGACGACGATCCGGCTCCTGGCCGGCGTCCTGGCCGCCCACCCGTTCGAGGCGACGCTCACCGGCGACGCCTCGCTCCGCCGCCGGCCCATGGGGCGCGTGGCCGAGCCGCTCCGCCGCATGGGCGCCGAGATCCGGGCGACGGAGGTCGAGGGCGTCGGCCCCGAGCGCCCGCCGATCGTGGTCCGCGGCGGCAAGCTCCGGGCGATCGCGTACGAGATGAAGGTCGCGAGCGCCCAGGTGAAGTCGGCGATCCTCCTCGCCGGGCTCCGGGCCGAGGGCGAGACCGTCGTCATCGAGCCGACGCGCTCGCGCGACCACACCGAGCGCATGCTGCGGAGCTTCGGCGTCGACATGTGCGACGAGGGCCTGCGCGTCGCGGTCACCGGCCCGGCCGACCTCGAGGGGGCGTTCGTCGGCGTCCCGGCCGACACCTCCTCGGCGGCCTTCTTCATCTGCGCCGCCGCCGGGCTGCCGGGCTCGCGCGCGATCCTGCGCGACGTCGGCGTCAACCCGACGCGCACCGGCTTCCTCGACGTCCTCGCGGCCATGGGGCTCGCGGTCAAGGCCGTCAACGAGGAGGACCTGGGGTTCGAGCCGGTCGCCGACCTCGTCGTCTCGGGGTCGCCCGCGCGCCTCGAGGGGACGCGGATCGCGGGCGAGATCGTCCCCCGCCTGATCGACGAGATCCCGGTCCTCGCCGTCCTCGCGACCCAGGCCCACGGGACGACGGAGATCGCGGACGCGAAGGAGCTGCGGGTGAAGGAGAGCGACCGGATCGAGACGGTCGCCGGCAACCTCGCGCGGATGGGGGCGAGGGTCGAGACGCTCCCGGACGGCCTCCGGATCGAGGGTCCGACGCGGCTCCGCGGGGCCGAGGTCGACGCCGAGGGCGACCACCGGATCGCCATGGCCTTCGCGGTCGCGGGCCTCTTCGCCGAGGGCGAGACGCGGATCCGGGACGCCGACTGCGCCCGGGTGTCGTATCCCGGGTTCTTCGCCGACCTGGAGGAGATGGCGGAGCGATAGGGCGAGCCATGAGCGCTGGGATCGGGCGATGATCGGCGGGGCGACGCGCATCTACGGGATCATCGGGCGGCCGCTCGGCCACTCGCTCTCGCCGGCGCTCCACAACTACGTGTTCTCGCGGCTCGCCGAGGATGCGCGCTACGTCCCGTTCCCGGTCGAGCACGAGGAGGACCTGGCCGCGGCCGTGCGCGGGCTCGCGGCCGCCGGGGTGCGCGGCGTCAACGTCACGATCCCGTACAAGGAGCCGGCCCTCGGGCTCGCCGACGCCGTGCGCGGGCGCGCCGAGGCCGTCGGGGCGGCGAACGTCCTCCTCTTCGAGGGCGACTACGTCGTCGCCGACAACACCGACGTCTCGGGGATCGGGCGAGCCCTGGGGCTGCGGGGGACGCCGGCGGCGACGGGCGGGGCGGCGGCGGCGGGCGGGGCGGGGGAGGCGGGCGGCGCGGGCCCGGCCCTCGTCATCGGCGCCGGCGGGTCGGCGCGGGCGGCGGCGCGGGCGCTCCTCGACGCCGGGCTCGAGGTGGCGGTCGCGGCCCGGCGGCTCGAGCAGGCGGAGGGGATCGCCGCCAAGCGCCGCTTCGACTCGGACCGGATCGCCGCGATCCCCTGGGAGGCGCGGGAGGACGCGGCGGCGCGGGCGCGCGTCGTCGTCAACTGCACGCCCCTCGGGATGGAGGGCGCCCACCCGGGCGCCTCGCCCCTCGGCCCCGAGACGCGCTTCGCGCGCGGCGCGACGGTCCTCGACCTCGTCTACCGGCCGCTCGAGACGCCGCTCCTCGCGCTCGCGCGCGAGCAGGGGGCGCGGGCGCTCGACGGCCTCGACGTCCTCATCTGGCAGGGGCTCGAGTCGGAGGCCCTCTGGTTCGGGCGGTCGACGACCGAGCTCGAGCCGTTCCGGGAGGACGCGCGCCGGCTCCTCGAGCTGGTGCTCGGGCGGCGCGAGCCGTCGCGGGCCGAGACGGCGCGCTGATGGGCGGGCTCCGCCACCTCACGGCCGGGGAGTCGCACGGGCCGGGCCTCGTCGCCGTCCTCGAGGGGCTGCCGGCCGGGCTCGAGCTCGGGACGGCCTACATCGACGCCCACCTCAAGCGCCGGCAGCAGGGCCACGGGCGGGGCGGGCGCCAGAAGATCGAGCAGGACCGCGTGAAGGTGCTGGGCGGGCTCCGCTTCGGGCGGACGCTCGGGTCGCCGCTCGCGCTCCTCATCGAGAACCGGGACTTCGCCAACTGGCAGGACGTCATGGCCCCCGAGGGCGAGCCGGTCGAGCGGCGCCGTTTCACGGTCCCGCGGCCGGGGCACGCCGACCTCGCCGGGGCCGTCAAGTACGGGGCGAGCGACCTCCGCGACGTCCTCGAGCGGGCGAGCGCCCGCGAGACGGCGGCCCGCGTGGCCGTCGGGTCGGCCGCCCGCCGGCTGCTCGAGGCTTGCGGCGTCGACATCTCGAGCCACGTGGTCGCGATCGGCGACGTCCGGACGGACGCGCCCGAGCCCCCGCGCGGGCCCGGCGGGGCGCCGCTCCCGGCCGGGGAGGCGAACGCGCTCGCCGACCGGTCGCCCGTCCGCTGCTTCTCGGAGGCGGCCACCAAGGCCATGGTCGAGGCCATCGACCGGGCGCGCGAACGGAAGGACACGCTCGGCGGCGTGATCGAGGTGCGGGCGACCGGTTGCCCGGTCGGCCTCGGCTCGCACGTCCACTGGGACCGCAAGCTCGACGGCCGCATCGCCCAGGCCTTCATGGCCCTGCACGCGATCAAGGGGGTCGAGATCGGCGACGGCTTCGAGACCGCGCGCCGGCCGGGCTCGGTCGCGCACGACGAGCTCGACGTCCCGGCGCGGGTCGAGGGGCCGGTGCTCGCCCCCGGCGCCCCGCGCGTCCGCCGCCTGACGAACCGGGCCGGCGGCCTCGAGGGCGGGATCACGAACGGCGAGGACGTCGTCGTCCGGGCCGCCATGAAGCCGCTCTCGACCCTCATGCAGCCGCTCCGCTCGATCGACACGGCGACCGGGGAGCCGGCCCTCGCCCACGTCGAGCGCTCGGACGTCTGCGCCGTCCCGGCGGCGGCCGTGATCGGCGAGGCCTTGCTCGCCCTCGTCCTCGCCGACGCCGTCCTCGAGAAGTACGGGGGCGACTCGATGGGGGAGCTGCTGGGGCGGCTTGGACGCGGACCCGCCTGACGCCCTCGGTCGGCGTACTCTTCCGAGGCCGAGCCGCTCTCCCGAAAGCCGCGCGCCTCTCGATCGCGGCGTGGTCGTCGCGGCGCAGGATCGCGGCGATCCGCAGAAGCCGTGTCGCGTCAGGATCCACGCCTTGCAGGAGCTCCGTGACATCGGCGTCGAAGCGAGCCATGCGCCCTCGGCACCGGCGTGGCGCTCGGCGCACCGGGCGGTCAACGCGCCGAGGTCTCGTCCCGGCCACCCCGGCGCTTGTCGGACCTCGGTGGTAGAATCGATCGATCCGGGGAAGGGGCAGGGGTGGCCGTGTCGAGTCCGGAGACGGGGAGCGGGAAGGAGGGGCAGCGCGGCGGGGCGCCGGCCGCGCGACGGGCGATCCTGTCGGCCGCGACCGACCTCGGCGACGCGGGGCCGGCGCCGGCCGCGCCGCCCGCCGTAGCCCCTGCCGCCCCGCCTGCGGCCCGCCCGGCCGATGCGTCCCTCGACTCCGGGTCGCCGCGCCCGTCCGCCTCGCCCGAGGCCCCGGGCCGCGCGCGGATCGGGATCTACGAGGTCCAGGAGGAGATCGGGCGCGGCGGCATGGGCGCCGTCTACCGCGCCTGGCACCCCGCCCGGCGCGGGCACGTCGCCCTCAAGGTGATCCACCCCCACCTCGCGGACGGCGAGCGGAGCGAGCGGCTGCGCCAGGCCTTCCTGCGCGAGGGCGGCGTCCTCATGTCCGTCGCCCACGAGAACATCGTCTCGTGCTACGACGTGAACGAGACGGCCCACGAGGGCCGGCCGGCCCTCTACATGGCCCTCGAGCTGCTGGAGGGCGAGACGCTCGCGCGGCGCCTCGAGCGCGGGCCGCTCGCCCCGGCCGAGGCGCTGCGCGTCGCGCGGGCGCTCGCGCGGGCGCTCGAGGCGCTGCACGGCCACACGCCTCGCGTCCTCCACCGGGACCTGAAGCCCGCGAACGTCTTCCTGACGGCCGGCGGCGGGACGAAGCTCCTCGACTTCGGGCTCGCGGCCGTCGCCGACTGGAAGCTCACGCAGGTCTCGGCCTTCGCGGCCGGGAGCCGCCCGTACATGGCGCCCGAGCAGTTCGACGGGCTCCGGCAGTGCACGGAGCGCTCCGACCTCTACAGCCTCGGCGTCACGCTCTTCCAGGCGCTCACGGGGCGCTGCCCGTTCGAGGCCGAGACCGACCAGGGCTTCTACGAGGCCCACCGCGAGCAGAGCCCGCCGGCGCTCGTCGAGGCCCACCCCGGGCTCGAGCGCGGCCCGCTCTCCGAGGCGCTCGAGAACGTGGTGACGAGGCTCCTGGCGAAGCGGCCGGAGGAGCGGTACGCGAGCGCCGCCGACCTCCTCGCCGACCTCGAGCGCGCCGGGCGCGGGGCGGCGGTCGAGAAGCCGAAGGTCACGCGCCCGGAGACGGTCCGCTTCCGGCGCCGGCTCTCGCGGGCGACGATCGCGGTCGCGCTCCTCGCGCTGGCGGCGGTGGCGGGGGCCGTGGCGATCCGCGGCTCGGCGACGTACCGGCTGCGGGGGGCCGAGGAGGCCTACGAGCTCGGCGACCTGGCGACCGCCGGCCGGGTCGTCGCCCAGGTCCTCGAGGCGGACCCGGGGAACGAGCAGGCCCGGGCGCTCGACGGAAGGATCCGGTCCGCCCGGGCCGAGGCCGACCGGCAGGCGAGGTTCCGGGCCGTCGTGCTCGAGGCCGAGGCCGCCCTCGCTCGCGACGCGCTCGACGAGGCCAAGGAGGCGATCGTCCGCGCCGACGCCGTCGCCCGCGATGGGGCCGAGAAGACGGCGGTCGTCGAGCCGCTCCAGCGGGCCCACGCGGCGAGGGTCGAGCGGGCGCGCGCGGCGGCCGAGCGCCGGCGGGCGGTCGAGGCGCAGGGCGAGGCGCTGGCGAAGGCCCGCGCGGCCCTCGACGAGGGGCGGCGCGACGAGGCGGCGACGGCCCTCGCCGACCTCGAGCGCGCGGGGATCGCGCCCGAGCTGGCCGAGGCCCTTTCCGACGCGCGCCGCGACGTCGGCGAGGCCGAGGGGATCGCCGCCGTCCTCCGGTCGGCCGAGGCGGCGCGGAAGGAGGGGCGCCCGGGCGCGGCGGCGGGGCTCGCGAGGGGCGCCGTCGACGAGCTGATGCGCAAGGGGGCGGCGCTCGAGCGCCGGGCCGGCTGGACGGCCGTCCAGGCGGCCGCGCTCGCGGCCGCCTGCGAGCGCGACGTCGCCCTCGAGGACGTGCGCCGCGCCGTCGCGACGAGGGACCCGGAGAAGGTCCGGCGGGCGCTCGCGGCCGCCGGAGACCGGATCCGCCCGGACGACCCGGAGCGCGTGACGGCGCAGGCGATCCTCCACGACGACGCCATCGCGCGCGCCGCCCCGGCCCTCGCCGAGGGCCGGTTCGAGGACGTGGACTCGGCCGCGCGCGAGGCGCTGCGCTCGCTTCCGCCCGGCGAGGCCGGACCGTTCCGCGACCTCGCCCGCACGTTCGAGGCGGAGAAGGCCGACCGCGGCGACCCCGCGGCCCGCGACGGCCTGCGCGAGGGCCTCCGCGCCCTGCCGCGGGCGGAGCGCGCCTGGCTCCTCCTCGAGCGCGCCGTCGCCGAGCGCGGGCGGGACCCGGGCGAGCGGCTCGTCCCGCGGCTCGAGCGCGTCGAGCTCGGGAGCGCCGATGCCGACGACCGGAACCCGACCCACACGGTGGACCTGGCGCCCTTCTACATCGACGCGACCGAGGTCACGACCGCGGCCTACGCCGAGGTCGTCGTCGAGCGGAGGCCGAGGGCCGGGCGGGAGCGCCACCCCGTCTGCCTGGTGAGCTTCGCCGAGGCCAAGGCCTACGCCGCCGCCCGGAAGGCCCGGCTGCCGACGGCGGACGAGTGGGAGGCGGCGGCGAGCGTCGACCCGCGGCCCCCGGTCCGGCGGCGGAAGTACCCGTGGGGCGATGACTGGCCGCACGCCGCGGCCGCGCGGGCGCAGGAGCCGCGGGCCGTGGGCACGCTCGACGTGGACCTGAGCGCGGCGGGCTGCCTCGACATGGGCGGCAACGTCACCGAGTGGACGACCGCCCCGGGGGACGCGGCCCGGCCGGTCCTCCAGGGCGGCGCCTGCACGCTCGGCGGGGACGACCCGCAGTTCTTCCGGGCGGCCGCCCGCTCGCCGGCCTCGGGGGAGCCGACGGACGACATCGGCTTCCGCTGCGCCCGCGACGCCTCGGTCCCCGACCTTAGGGAGTTCGCCGGGCCCTGAGCCCGCGCCGCCGCGCGCCGGGCGGAAAATGAGCGAAGACCCCGTACCGCGGACGTCGAGAAAGATGTAAAGGAGTCGAGTCGGAGGAGGGAGAGAGCGGATGTCCCCCTACGTCGTTTCGCCGGTGCCGCCACCGAGGTCCCGGGTCCGGGCGGCCCGAGGCGCGCTCGCGCTCGCGGCGGGGCTCGCGGCCGCGACGGCCCTCGCCGCCTGCGCGTCGCCCAAGGCGCCGCCGCTCGAGGAGGTGCTCCGCGCCGCGCCGCGCGCCGAGCGGCCGCTCCCCTACCGGGTCGCGATCGCCCCGCTCGAGATGCGGCCCGAGGCCGCGCGCCGGCCGCTCGACCCGGGCGAGACGTGGAGCCCGGTGCCGGTCGACCTCCCGGCGCTGCGGGCCGAGCTCGAGGCCGTCGTCCGGGCCTCGGGCGCCTTCGCCGACGTCCGTTTCCTCGAGGGCCTGAAGGACCGCGAGCGCCGGGTCGACCTGCCGGAGGGCGACCTCACGGGCGCGGCGGCGGGGGCGGGGGCGGCCGAGGGCGACGGCGGTCCGAAGCCGGGAGGCCCGGCCTTCCTCGTCCCGCCGCCCGTCCCCCTGAGCGAGGTGCTCGACGCCGCCTACGGCGAGCGGGCGGACCTCGTGCTGTCGTTCAAGGTGCGCCGCCACGCCGTGCGCTACATCGGGCGGAACGGCCGCTTCGTCCCGAACGTCATCGTCTTCTGCCTCTTCGGCTGGCCGGCCTGGTTCGTGGCCGACGAGCAGTACGCGGGCGAGCTCGAGATCGAGGCCGAGCTCTTCGCCGTCGGCTCGGAGAAGCGCGTCTGGACGGGGACGGTCGCGGCCGGGGCGCCCGACACGGTCATGGACCTCGGGACGTTCGACCGCGGCTGGATGCTCACCGGGACGCTGAGCGTCCCGGGCTGGCTCTCGATCGAGAACTACGCGAAGGCCGGGGAGGCCGTCCTCCCGCTGGCCCGGAACCGGGCGTCGGAGGCGCTGGCGCGCGAGCTGGCGGCGCTCAGGAAGGAGGCCGAGGGGGAGCGGTTCCGGAAGAACCTCCAGCACACGCAGGCCCTGTGCGTCGGGGCGGCCCTCTGCGCCGAGGTGACGGACCTCCGCTACGCGACCGACGACGCCCAGGCCGTGCACGCCCTGCTCTCGGAGGGCGGGCGGGCGACGGCGCGGCGAAACGTCACGCTCCTGGCCGAGGGCCAGGCGACCAAGGCCCGGGTCCTCGAGGCGCTGGGCGAGCGGGTCGCGCGCGCCGGGCCCGGCGACACGCTCTTCCTCTACTTCTCGGGCTTCGCCTTCGAGGCGGGCGGCGAGGTCTACCTCACCCCGGTCGACATCGTGCCGGCGCGCCCGAAGGAGACGGCGATCGCCCTCGCCGAGGTCGAGCGCGTCCTCGGCCGGACGAAGGCGCGCCAGGTGCTCGTCCTCGACACGAGCTTCGGTCGGGAGGCCGCGGGCGGCGTGGCCGTGCGGACGCTCCGGCGCGACCTCATAGCCGAGGGGCTGGGCGGCAAGGGGGCGACGCCGGCGACCGTGCCGGCGAGCGCGGACGGGGCCCGGGCGGCGATCGCGCGGCTCGCGAAGGCGCCGGGGCGCGCCGTCGTGCTGGCGTCGGCGCCCGGCGCCGACGCCGCCGAGATCTCGCCGATCGTCAAGGACAAGAAGGGCCTGCTCACGGCGCGGCTCGCGGAGGCCGCGCTCTCGGGCGAGACCGACGCGGACCGCGACGGCTGGCTGAGCCTCGCCGAGCTCTTCGAGGTCGCGAAGCGCGAGACGGTGCGGCTGTCGGCCCGCTCGGCGCTCGCCCAGACGCCCCACGTCGAGGGCGCCGACCCGGCGAAGTTCCTGCTCGTCCAGGCGCCGGCGACCGCCGCGAAGGGGAAGGGTCGGTAGCGAGAAGCCACGTGGCGCGGGTGCGGGAAGGCGAGACGATCGGCGGCCGGTACCGGCTCGTCCGCCGGCTCGGCGAGGGCGGCTTCGGCGCCGTCTTCGAGGCGGAGCACGTCCGCCTCGAGGGGCGCCGCGTCGCCGTCAAGGTGCTCGACCCGCTCCTCTCCGGCGATGCCAAGCTCAGGCGCCGCTTCCTGCGGGAGGTGGACGCCGCCTCGCGCCTCGCCCACCCGAACATCCTCCTCGTCCGCGAGGTCGACGAGACGCCGGAGGGCGTGCTCTTCTGCATCATGGACCTCTCGCCCGGAGAGCCGCTCCGGGCGCTGCTCGCCCGCGAGGGACGGCTCGCGCCCGGACGGGCCGTGCCGCTCGTGGCCCAGCTCCTCGACGCGCTCGCCCACGCCCACGAGCGCCACGTCATCCACCGCGACATCAAGCCCGAGAACGTCCTCGTCGAGCGCGACGCGGCGACGGGCGCGGAGGTCGTCCGGGTGGTCGACTTCGGGATCGCGAAGGTCCTCGAGAACGGCGACGGGCCGAAGACGGCCATGACGACGCCCGGGGCGGCCATCGGGACGTACATGTACCTCTCGCCCGAGCAGGCCGAGGGGAAGCCGGTGGACGGACGGTCCGACGAGTACTCGGCCGCCGTCGTCCTCTGGGAGCTGCTCGCGGGCGAGCTGCCGTTCCGCTCGCAATCGGAGGTGGGCTACGCCGTCGCCCACGCCACCCGGCCGGCGCCGCGCCTGCTCTCGGTCCACGGCGAGCTCGCCCGGGCCGTCCCGCCGCCCCTCGACGCGGCGGTCGCGCGCGCGCTCGAGAAGGACCCGGGAGCGCGGTTCCCGTCCTGCCGCGAGTTCCGGCGGGCGCTCCTCGACGCCATGGCGTCGGCGACCGTCGCCGTCGCCGCCGCGGGCGGGGGCGGAGGCGGGGGCGGAGGCGGGGATGCCGGGGACGGGGCGCCGGCGTCCGTCATCATCCTCCGCGGCCTCGAGGCGCACGGCGGGGTCGACCCGGCGCTCGGGCCGGAGGGGACGCGAATCCTCGTGCCGCCCGACCCGACGGTGCCGCTGGTGCCCCGGCGGCCGCCGGCGGGCACGCCCTCGCCGGCGGCGGCCTCGACCCCGAGCGTGAGCCCGCCGTCGGGGGTCTGGGCGGGCGGCGGCCTGGGGGCGGGGTCGGGGTCGGGATCGCGCGGCGCCCGGACGCCGCTGGCGCTGCCGCCCGGGACCGTCGTCGGGCGGTACGTGCTCGGGGCCATGCTGGGCGGCGGGGGCATGGGGACCGTCTTCAGCGCCCGGCACGTGCACACGCAGCGGGTCGTCGCCCTGAAGGTCCTGCATCCGGACGTCGCCCGGAACGAGACCGTGCGGGCCCGCTTCCTGCGCGAGGCGCGGGTCGCGAGCCGGTTCCGGCACCCGTGCGTCGCCGACGTCTTCGACTTCGACGACGTCGGCGGTTACTGCTACCTGGCGATGGAGCTGGCGGAGGGCTGGTCGCTGCGCGAGGCCCTCGTGGGCGAGGAGCGGCTCGAGCCGGCGCGCGTCGCCCGGATCTACGACCAGCTCCTCGACGCCCTCGCCGCCGCCCACGAGGCGGGCGTGATCCACCGCGACTTGAAGCCCTCGAACATCCTCGTCGACGCCGACGACCGGGTGAAGGTGCTCGACTTCGGGATCGCCCGGATCCTCGAGCCCGAGGGGACGGGCGCGGGCGAGCGGCTGACGCGGCTCGGCGACTTCGTCGGGACGCCGGCGTACGCGGCCCCCGAGCAGATCCGCGGCCTCGCGGTCGACGCCCGGACCGACCTCTACCAGGCGGGCGTCATGCTCTTCGAGGTGCTCGCGGGGCGGCGGCCGTTCGTGAGCGAGTCGCCCGAGGGGTACGCCCTGCTGCACGTCAACGAGCGGGCGCCGCTCCTCTCGAGCGTCCTCCCCGGGCTCGAGCGGGCGGCCGAGCTCGACCGGGTGGTCGGGCGGGCGCTGGCGAAGGAGCCGCGCGACCGGTTCCAGACGGCGCGCGAGATGCGCGAGGCGGTGATCCCGGCGCTCGGCGGCGCGCGACCGCTCGCGGGCGCGCGCGCCGCGGGCGCTCCGGGAGCGGTGGCCCGGGCGGGAGCGGGTGGGGGGGCGGGGACGGGGACGGGGGCGGGGGCGAGCGGGGTGGCCCCGACGATCCTGGCGCCGCGGGGGCTCGGGGTCGGCGAGCCCGGGGCGCCGGCGCGGCCGCTCGCGCGCGCCGTGCTCGAGTGCCGCGGCGTCGCCGGCCTCACCCGGGTCTTCATCGTCGCCGGGCGGCGGCTGGCCTTGGGGCGGAGCCCGGAGGACGCGCGGCGCGGGACGAGGAACGACGTCATCCTCCAGGTCCTGCCGTGCCGCGACGAGACCCTCGACCCGGAGAACTGGGCGGCGACGCTCAGGATCAGCCACGCGCACGGCGCGATCGAGGTCGACGACGGCGGGGCGACGTACACCGACCGGAGCTCGCGGGGCACGCGCATCGACGGCATCGCGGCGCCGCGCGAGGCCCCCGTGCCGCTCGCCGATCGGTTCGAGCTGGACGTGGCGGGCGGGGCGCTCGCCCTCGAGGGGCGGGTCGTGCGGGGCGGTCCGGGTCCTTTCCGGGCGACGCTCGACGGCCCGACCGACCCGCCCGTCGAGAGCCCGCGCGGAGGGCCGGTCCAGGCCGTGACGCTGCGGCGCGTCTCGAACGCACCCGAGCACCTCTACGTGCTCGTGGTCCAGGCCGTCACGCTCGGGCTGTCGCGGGACGTCGCCGTCTCGCTCGAGGCGCAGGACGTCGCGCCGGCGCACGCCCGCATCACGCACCGGAGCGGGGGGTTCTGGATCGAGGTGCCGGCGCGCCCCGTGCGGCCGCTCCGGCTCGAGGGCCACGAGGTGCTGCCGGGGCGCCCCGCGCCGCTCGTGCCGGGGACGCGGCTCTCGCTCGGGGCCGCCGAGCTCACGTTTCGCGAGGTCGACGACCAGGATTTCATGGAGCCGTGAGGCACGGCTCAGGGCGTGGGAAGCAGGTCGCAGGACGCAGGACGAGGTTCGAGGGGAGAGAGGACGCCATGCGTGAGAGAGGCGCGGTCCTTAGAGGTCTCGTCGGCGGGGTCGCAGCCATCGCGTTGTCGCTCTTCGCGAGCGGCTGCACGTATCCCGCCGCCGTCGTGCTCGCCATCCTGCTCCCCGACGACGGCCACAGCGATCCCGTCGTCGTCGCGAACGGCGAGTCGGGGCCGGGGCCGGTGACGAACCCGACGGTCGTCACCGGGCCCACGCGGTCGATCGAGTCGCCGCTGACGCTGACCCTGACCGTGGCGGACGGGACGACGCGGGTGGTCGCCGAGGTGGTGCTCCCCGACGGGAGCGTGCGGCCGATCACGCTCTCGCGGACCGGCGAGGGGACGATCGCCGGCAACCAGATCGTCGGCATCCAGGCGGCCGGCGCGGCGCGGACCTTCACGGTCGACTGGGCCTGGCGCTCGGACTTCCCGAGCGTCCCGAGCATCGCCTCGCTCCAGTTCCGCGTCACGCCCGACGGCCCGACGGGGCTCGGCCTCTCGACCGACTTCGGGCCGATCGCTCTCGGCGACACGATCCCGTCGATCGAGTTCGTCGGCCCCAAGGCCGGCTCGATCGTGAGCGAGCAGGTCTCGCTCGTCTTCCGGATCGTCGACGCCGAGTTCGACCGGGCGCGGATCCGCGTGCGCTTCGAAAGGGCCGACATGCCCGGCGCGCCGCCTCAGGACATCGTGCTCGTCGAGACGGGCGACGTCCTCTCGAACCTGCTGACGGCGCCGCTCTCGCAGCCGGGCGTGGGCGGCCGCATCTTCTCCGTGCGCTGGGACACCGAGCGGCAGATCCCGGCCGGACAGGTCGTCGACGTGACGCTCTCGGTCGAGGTGTTCGAGACGCTGGACCTCCCCTCGGGGACCGTCGAGCTCGCCGGCGCGCCCGCGGCCCCGCTCTCGTTCACGGTCGACAACGCCGTCGATGTCATCAGCACGGACGGCCCGCGGGTCGACCTCGTCGACTTCTCGAGCGTCGCGGACAGCCACAACGAGATCGGCTTCGACTTCATCGTCACGGACCCGGCGGGCGCGCCGGTCGACGTCGTCTTCCAGTGGCGCCGCCTGGGCGAGCCGTTCCCGGCGCTGCCCTCGCCCCTCACGCCGGCCGCGCTCGCCGCCATCCTCGCCGACCCGCAGCAGCGCAGGGACCTCCACGTCATGACGGAGGCGCCGCTCGTGGTGCGCGGTCGGGTACCGGCCGGGCCCGAGATCGATGACAACGATGAGACCTTCCGCGCACCCGCGTTGTTTCGGGTGGCCCGTGCAGAGGACCTGGTGGGCCAGACAGTCGACTTGCTCCTTGCTCCATCCGATACCGATCCGATCGCTTCAAGCGAGATCGCCTCGGCCACGGCCGCAGGGAGCCTGATCACGGTTTTCCCGGACTTCGGCAGCGCCCTTCAGGCGAACACGCCCTTCCGCGTGGCCCTGCGCTTCGGCCCCACCTATCGCGGGTCCGCGACCGGCGTACGGCATCGCTTCGTCTGGGGCAGCGCCGTCGACATCGGGCCCGCGCCCGGGGACCAGGTCTTCGTCCGGGCAACACCCGTCGGAGCCGCCGGGGCCGGGACCGCGAACGAGAGCCTGGCGGCCAAGGAGGTCGCCACCGATCGGCTGGACTTCCGCGGTCTCGTGCCTCCGACGGGAGCCTTGACGGCCCCGCGAGCCGTTTCGATCGCGAACGTGGACGGCGACGTCGACGGCTTGCTGGACCTGGCCGTTCTCGCGCGAAACCCGAGCGCGAGCGAGATGATCGTCGAGGTGTTCCGCCAGATGCCAGATGGCCGGCTCGTGTCCCTCTTCCCCAACCCGGCGACCAACCCACTCAAGGTCGCGGGCACCACGGCCGCGAACCTGGCAACGGGCGATCTCGGCGGGGATACGAGTGCCGGCAGCCAGAACCTGATCGATGTCGTGGTGACGAACTCGACGGACACCGTGACGCTCTTTCGACGAACGAGCGCGGGGGGGTACAGCCCACTCACGTTCGCAGCGCCGAGTCCGACGGTCATCGCTCTTGGCGACTTCGACGGCAATGGTCGGAATGACATAGCCGTCGGTAGTAGCATGATGTCCGTCACATCGGTCACGGTGCTCCTGCAGAGTTCCGATGGGACCACGTTCACCCCAGCGCCGATCCCACTCGCCTCGGGAGCACAACCCCAGCGCCTTGCGTCTGGCAACGTGGACGGCGACGCCCAAATCGACCTCCTCGTTGCCAGCGCCGACGGGGTCAGGCTCTTTGAGTTCGTGCCGGGAACGGGCCAATTCGTCGTCACCGCCACCTACGGGAGCTTCTCGACCCCATCGACAACCTCCGTTTCCATTGCCGACGTCACAGGCGATGGCCAAGCAGACGTACTTGCTGTCGCTAACAATGGAAACCTGTTCGTCTTCTCGGATTCAATGCCGCCCCTCGAAGTGCCGTTGCCAGGGGGTGGCCAGCAGGTCACGACGGGCGACCTCAATGGCGACCGTGTAGCCGATGTGCTCGTCAGCACGTCCCGAGGGCTTGTTGCGGCTTACGTCGTCCCGGCCGCGCCCGCAGGTCTCGCGGCCCGGACCTCGTTTCTCCCGCTACCGCGAAAGACGACGATTCCTCTGACAACGTTCGGGGCGGTGGCCGTCGGCGACATCGACGGTGACGGTAGCGCCGAGTGCGCGTGTGTGGTCCTGAACCCTCCCGGGAGCGCATCGAACACGGGAGTCGCGACCATCGCCGCCGTGGACGCGCTCGGACGCTTCTCGATCAGCGACGTGCTGGCGACCGGGATCTTCCCAGTCTCGGCGGCGCTTGGCGACTTCACGAGCGATGGTCGGCCCGACCTGGCGATCGCGAACAGCCCCAGCTTGCAGGCCACGCTTCTTGCTCAGGATCCCTCCGGACGCCTCGTCCCTCACCCCCAGGATCCCACGGCTTCGCCCGTGAGCGCATTCCTCCGCCCATCGCAGTCTGCGGTCGCCATCGGCGATTTCAACTTCGACGGGAGAGCGGACATCGCTCTGGCGTCGACCACGGTCCCGACCTCGTTCTTTCTTCAGAACAGCTCCGGGCTTTTTGTCGAGTCGACGGGGATCCCGGCGGCGACGCAGCTCGTCGTCGCCGACTTCGATGGGGATGGAAGGGACGATGTGGCCGCGGCCACATCCCCGGATGCCAATGGTCTGCCGCAAGCGATCACGGTCTTCTATCAGGGTGACGGATTCATGCCGACACCGCTTGCTCCGGGCTTCCCGATCCAGGACGTGAGCGGTCTGGCCGCCGGAGACTTCAACGGAGACGGACGCCTCGACCTGGGAGCGGTCGTCGACAACTCGGGACCGCTCTTGCTCGTGTTTCTTGGAAGCGAATCGGGGCTATCCACGACGTCGCTCTCGCCCGCAGTCCCGGCGGGGACCGGGCGCCTCGCGACAGGAGACGTCAACGGCGACGGCTTGGCGGAGCTCGTGGTCGCCAACGGCAACAGCCAGGCGTTCGTCGTCCTCGAGGGCACGGAGGCGGGGACCATCGTCACGCCGCTGGTCTCCTTTGGGATCTCGGCCAGCGACGCAGCCATCGACGACCTGAACGGCGATGGCAGGGATGATGTGGTTCTTGCGGGCGGAGCTCAGATCAGCGTGCTGCTCCAAGGGTCGGATGGCGTGTTCCGCCGTTCCGACATCACGCCTGGCGCATCGATCTCCCTCGTCGAGATCGGAGATGTCAACGGCGACGGCCGGGCCGACCTCGTCGCGGTGAGCGGAAGCGACCTCTCTCTCACGGTACTCGACGGACGGTAGCCACCCCTCGGACCTGGGCGCCGCTAAGGCTGGACGTCCTCGCGATACGAAATGACGAAGAACCCCTGCCCCCGGGTGGGGTCGTCGGGGAGGTTGTTCATCACGGCCGAGCTATACCCGACGTACGCGTTGCCGTTGCCGAGCGTCGTATCGAGCGTGTCGGCCGCGAGCGAGAAGACGCCTCCCATGAGCACGAGGTCCCCGTTCAGGTGCTCGACGAGGTCGGCGATGATGAGGCCCCTGAAGGCGCCGTGAAGGTTCTTCATCTTCGCATCCGCCGTCGGATGCTTATGCATGACGATGATGCTCGGTCGGTCGTTGAAATCGCTGCCGAAGTTCAACGGGACGATGCTGTCGAAGTCGAGGTAGATCACGACGCCCGACGGCATCTTGCCGTCGTTCGATGCCTTGTAACCGTCGATGTATGCGCCGTACGCGTTCTCGGTTGTGAAGTACGTCCCCGTTGCCTGGGCCATCTGCTGGAGCGTGCCCGCTGGAAGGTCCAGCACCTCGTCCGGCGTGTTCGGATAGGGCTTCTCCCAGGGATCGATGACGCCGTTGCCGTTAGCGTCCGTGCCGTCGCCCCAGACGGCGGTCTCTTCGCGGTTGTTTCCGTTCTCCGAGCCCGTCGGCGCCTGGCCGTTGCCGCCCACACTGGACGAGCCACCGAGCGTTACCGTCTGCTTCGTGCTGATGCCGTAAACGCCTGGATCACCCGTGAGTACGCCGCTCTCCGTGTGATCGTTCCCGTTGATCGTAATGCTTCCGGTCGTCCGCACGTCTCCCCGCGACGTGATCGCCCCGCGCAGGCCGCCCTGCAGCGGCTCGCGGTCCCGCTGGACGACGACGAAGAGCTTCGCCTTCTCGCCCTGGACGGTCGCTTCGACCTCGAGCCTGAAACGGTCGGGGTCGCCCGCGTTCTGGGTCCAGATGACGTAGTTGCCTTCGGGGGGCGTGACGGGCGGGCGGAACTCCTCGATGGTCGTGCCCGACGGCGCGAGGCCGGCATTGAGCCGCGAGATCCCGACGCCGACCGCGCCGTCGGCGAGCTGGCGGGCCTTCTGGACGTTGAGCCGCGAGACCTCGGTGTTCGATTTCGCGAGGACGACGCTCAGGAAAGCGCCGGTCACCGCCATGACGGCAACGATGACGACGAGGCTCACGAAGAGGACAGTCCCTCGCTCGGCCTGCCGTCGCAACGCGCGCCTCAGTCCTCGGTGGCTGTTCATCGCGTTCCTCCGCCCGCCTGACCCCGTGGCTCCCTCGCAACTCCCATGAGGTTTCTTTCGGCCCCGGTCAGCCGTGTCGAGAGACCGGGCCGCGAAGGGCATGCAGCAATCCGCTTGCCAAAAGTCATGATTCCTTGTGATACCAGCCAGATACGATCTCCGGAAGAGGATCGGCGAGGCCCCATTCTTACCCGGATCTTGTAAAGTTGGCCCAAAATGTCCCTCGGGGCCGGTCATTGTATTCTGAGGTGGGGAGGCGAACCGGATGTCGAACGACGACGGTGCGGTGGGTCGGGTACTCACGCGGCGTGAGGCGCTGGCGCTCCTGGGGTTGAGCGGCATGGCGCTGCTCGCGCGCCGGGCGACGGCGGACGGCGCCGGACCGTGCGTCGTTCGCCCCCAGCAGACCGAGGGTCCTTACTTCGTCGACGGGATGCTCGACCGGTCGGACATCCGATCGGATCCCACGGACGGAGCCACCAGGCCGGGCGCCCCGCTCGAGCTGATCTTCAACGTCACCAGGCTCACCGCCGCCGGCTGCGTCCCGCTGCCGGGCATGGTCGTCGATGTCTGGCACTGCGACCACCTGGGCGTGTACTCGGACGTGCGCGACCCCGCCTTCGACACCGTCGGCAAGAAGTTCCTGCGCGGCTACCAGCACACCGACGACGGCGGCCGCGCCCGGTTCACGACGATCTACCCCGGCTGGTATCGCGGCCGGACGGTGCACATCCACTTCAAGATCCGCTCCGCGCCCGCCGCGAACCCCGGCTTCGAGTTCACGTCGCAGCTCTACTTCGACGACGCCATCACGGACCTCGTGTACGCCCAGCCGCCCTATGCGGCCCGGGGCCGGCGCACCATCCGGAACTCGCGTGACGGGATCTACGCGGACGGCGGCGCCGATCTCATGCTCGCGCTCGCCCAGACGAGCTCGAGGACCTACGTGGCGACGTTCGAGATCGCCCTTCAGGTCTGAGAAGCCGAGCGGTGGGCCCGCCCGGATTTCGAACCGGGGACCAGCCGATCATGAGTCGGCACGAACAGGGCCCGAAAGCCCGGATTCCACGCGCTTCCGCGGCCGGCCCCGCCGGTGTGCCCATTACCCCTTCGACGCCAGACCCGATCGCGGTGGCGCGCGCCCAGCTCGACCAGGCGGCGCGCGCCGCGGACCCAGCGCCCTTCGTGGCGGCAGCTCGGGCGTTACTCGACTCGACGAACAAGCCTCTTCCGCAACGGTGGTCTGGTGTTGCGTGAGATCCGCCCGTAGACTTCGTCGGACCCCGAGTGTACTATCCTGCATGTACGCGCACTACCGCGCACTTGCGTGCACTTACGCGTACCTGCGAAGGAGCAGCATGCGCCGCCGACATCCTGCGAAGCGCGCACGCCCCGTCGAGGGCGTGACGCGCCTCACGAAGCGCCAGGCCGAAGCGCTCGCGGAGCGCGACGCTCGCGCTATGCTCGGGTGCTCGTTCCGCGACGCCTGCGCGATGCTCGACCGCGGCGAACTCCGCGACACGATCGCCGAAGCGGAGATCACTATGCTCCGCGCCCTCGTAGACGCCTGACGGACCCGCCGGCGTGCCGATTGTCGAGCGCACGCCTGAGAGGTGTTTCGAGCGTTTCGCGGATCACGTTCGTGCGCTCGTTTCGCAGACGCTGACGGACCGGTATCCGCTCGCGCTGTACGAGCGAGCGGGTCGTCGTGTGGTATTCTCCTTTCGAGAGGAGAAGGGGCCGATCGCGGTCCCGATCGACACGCGCTTCGGACGTCTCTTCGTCTACCTCGGGCGGCCCTCGTTCGATGGGAGTACGTGTCGGACTTCCCGCCGGACGGGCCGCCGCGGCATCACGTCCAGCTTCCAGCCTACCTGCCCGCCGCCGGCGGCCGGATCGACCTCGACAAGGTGCACCTGCCGACGGGCTGGGTGACGATCGAGGAGGTGATCCGATTCCTGATCGTCGAGCTCGGCCTCAAACCGCCGGGCGGCGGCGGCTGGCCCGACGTGCTGGCGACGTCCGAACGCGCGTTCTACGAGGAGTTCACGAGCAAGCGGTACCGGCCGCCCGCGTAACGCGGCTACTCGGCTGCGGCTGACTTCTTCGGCTGGGCGGGCTTCGGCGCCTCTGGCAGGTGCAGGTGACGCCTTCGCGAAGGCCTTCCACCCTTCCACCCAGCTTCGGCTGCGTCTTGCCTCGGCCGGGTCTTCCGGAAGGGATAAGGCAGCGGCCCTCGGTGACGAAGTCCGGGGAGAGGTAGGAGCCGACCATCGAGAGGCGAAGCGACGACTGGTAGGTGAAGTCAAACTCGTCGATCGTCTTCAGGAAGGGGAAGCGCGCCCTGCGCGTGAGGCGCGCGCCACGCGCGTCTGCTGGCGGTGAGCGACCAGGTTGCATGCGGTGGGCCCGCCCGGATTCGAACCGGGGACCAGCCGATTATGAGTCGGCCGGCCCACTTCGGTCCTCGTCTCCGCCTCGTTCGCCTGGATCGACATCGCGAGGACGTAAACGCATCTCGTGCTCCCGTCCTGAGATGCCGATCGGAAACGACCCCACGAGCCGACGTCGAAAGGGGTTCCGCGGGTGTGCGGCGATACCGAAACCGTGACGGCTGAGGGGGTTAACGCCAGACCGGTCACGAAAACCGCCATGTTAAGGCGCCTTAACCATATCGAGGGGAGCTTAAGGCGCCTTAACATGGACCGGCGGAGCTTAAGGCGCCTTAACGTCCTCGAGCTCGCGCCGGTCGTCGCCATCTATGCGGCCCCCTTCCGGAGGAGGGCCTTCGCCGCCTCGGACCCGTCGATCGTCAGGATCGCCTTGGCGAACTCCGGGTCGACGAAGACCGAGTAGACGTTCGCCGTGAGCTTCGGGTCCGAGTGCCTCATGAGCTTCTGGGCGAGCTGGAGCGAGACGCCGTGCCTCGCGAGCTCGGTCCCGAACGTCACGCGGAGGGCGTGGAAGTCCGTCACCCGGCCGCCGCGCTTGTCGGGAACGCCGATCCGCGCGAGGTCCCGCCGGAGCGTCTTCACCTTCGGGACGGCCGGGAGGACCTTGTCCTCGGGCTTCGCTTCGGGCGGCCGGAACGCCCGGAGGGTCTCGAGGAGACGCGGCGGGATCAAGTACGTCGGCGTGTCCTCGCGGTTCTTGCAGAACTCGCCGGGCAGACGCGCCGCCGCAGCATCGAGGTCGAGGTCGAGCCAGCGGCAGGCCTTGCACTCGCTGCGACGCCAGCCGAAGAACGAGGCGAAGCCATAGGCGACGGCCCGGCGGACGGGGACCGCGTCGAGGAGCCGGTTGCGTTCGTCGGCGAAGAGCGGCCCCCGCCGTCGCGTCTTCTCGACCTGGCGCGCCCGCGGGACGAGGTCGATCGGATTGCGCGAGACGCGCCCGGCCTTGAGGAGCCATCCGAAGAAGGCTCCGACGATCCCGCGGATGTAGTTACGCGTCCGCGCCGACCGCCCGCGCGTAACGACGGAGATCGCGTCGAGGAGCGCGGACGGTATGGCGTCCGAAAGCTCCGAGAAGGGCGCGAGCACCTTCCGGAGGATCGTGCGGGTCTGCGAGACGTGCTTGCCGCTGAGTCCGCGCCAGGCCATCTCCGCGAGGTGCTCCTCTACGGCTTTCGCGACTTGACCGGATGGTTGACGAACGATAGCATCCATGCCGTACCTCCTTGGGGCTCGCGCGCCTTCGTCCGCCTCTCCTAGCCAAGGGTCGCGGATCGGGGTCGCGGGCCCCGGGCCTTCCTATGGCCGCGCCTTCTCGCGCGGTCGTCCTTCCTCGATGAGCCGGTAGATCGTCGATCGGGAGATCGGGACCGCGGCCGCGATGTCCGCGACCGGCCATCCGGCGCGGACGAGCTCGATCGCGGCTCGGTTCCGGATTTTCCGGGGCGATGCCGCCTTGGTGCCTATCGCCTTCTTCTCTTCGGTTAAGGACACTTAACGCCTCCATCGTAGGTGGACATGATACCCACGGCGATATCCCATGTCCAGCGTCCCAACGGGACAGCCGCGTCTCATACTTAAGTAAAAATCTCGCAACGGCATCAGTATCGGCCCACCACCTTCCCAAAGAGACGCCTTCCGACCCTGATCCTTCCCGGCGATCCGAGGGCCGTCCGGAAGTCTCCTTTCGAATGCGCGTCGAAAGGGCGAGCGAGGATGGCCGGGTCTACCTCCAAGCGAGTCGCGCGGACCGCGAGGTCCTCGAAGAGGAGGGCCTTGCTTGGGTCGAGTACCCGGAAGACGGCGGGGCCGTCCTCGAGACGCGGATCTGGTACCTCCCGGCGATCCGCGAGGCGGTCCCCGAGCTCGAGATGGACGACGCCGTCCGCGCCACGGTCGCGGCCGCGAGCCGAGTCCTTGCCGCCCCGCCCCCGGACACACCGGGGGAGCCCCCTGACCTCGGCCTCGCCCTTCCCGGCTACCAAGGCCTCGGGGTCGCCTTCCTCGAGTCGCGCACGGGTGCCGTTCTCGCCGACGACGTCGGCCTAGGAAAGACCGTCCAGGCCGCGACGGCTTTCCTTCGCTCGGTTCGCGCGGGTGGGGCGGCGCTCGTCACGACCGAGGCGGCGAAGAAGGGCGACTGGCGCGACGACGTCTCCCGGACGTGGCTCGGAGACGAGCGGTTCCTTAGCGGCGAGGCGACGCCGTTTCCCGTCCTCGCCGCCGGAGGCGAGCGCCGGCATCGCCTCCCCGCGTACGAGGCCTGGGCGCGCGACGGCGGCGTCCTCATCGTCAACCACGACCTCATCCGCAACGACCTCGGGCTCCTCGAGCGAGCTGCGATCGCGCGTGGTCGAGTCGCTTCCGGCCCACTCTGCTTCTCGATCGACGAGGCTCGGGTCATCCGGTCCCCGGACTCGAAGACATGGGTCGCGGCCTCGAGACTCGGGCGGATCTTCGACCGGCGATGGGCCCTGACGGCGACGCCGATCGAGAACGGCCTCGCGGACCTCTGGTCCCTGTGCGAGTGGGCTCGCCCCGGCTACCTCGGGCCCCTCGAGACGTTCGAACGCCGACACGTTATCGCACGGACGATCGTTCCGCGCGGACGACCCTGGCTCCGCTGGCGCAAGGTCGAGGGGTTCCGCAAGCTGCGCGAGGTCCGCTTCGCGTTCCGCGCCGTCTACCTCCGCCGGACGCAGCGCGATCCCGAGGTCGAGGTCGAACTCCCCGAACTCCTCCCGCCCGATGTCCGCGTCCTCGACATGGAGCCGCGCCAAGCGGCCGCGTACCGGGCCTCGAAGAAGAATGGGAAGGCGTCCCTCGCACGCCTCCGGCTCATCTGCAACGCGCCGACAACGGCGGGCGAGCCCGGCGGGAGTCCCAAGCTCGAGGAGCTCTACCGGATCGCGGCCGAGATCGCCTCGCGCGAGAAGCTCGTCGTCTTCACCGAGAGCCGACGGTTCGCGCTCCTCATCGGCGCTCGTCTGGAGAACTGGCGCCCGGCCCTCCTCGTCGGCGGAATGGGGGACGACGCGCGCGAGCATGCGAAGCGGTCCTTCCTCCTCGACCCGACCGTCCGCGTCCTCGTATCGACGAGCACCGGGTACCGTGGTCTCAACCTCCAGACAGCCGCCTCGTGCGTCGTCAACGCCGACCTCCCCTGGAACCCTGCTGCCCTCCGGCAACGGATCGGACGCGTCTACCGACCTTTCGGCCCCCACCGCCGGGTCCGGGTCGTCTTCCTCGCCATGCGCGGGACCGTAGAGGACAAGGTCGTCCGTCGCGTCGCCGGGAAGCAAGAGCTCTCGGACTTCATCCTCGGGGGTGCCGACGAGGTGAGCGGCGCGCTCCGGACGGCCGCGAGCGAGGTCCTGGAGGACGCTTGACCGAGCTCTACCGCATCCGGGCGGATCCCGGCCTCGCCGACGCCTGGCGGTTCCTCGCCGAGGACATCGCGCGGCTCGGGCTCCTCGTCTCGCGAGATCGGATCGCCTCGCGGGAAGCTTTGGAGGGATGGATGAGGAGGGCCCGAGCCGCCTCCGCGCGGCTCGAGGAACTACGCCGAATGTCCCTGAGGGAGGCCGTCTCCCGGTGCCGGAAGCCGCCGTCGAGCGCGAGCATGGAGGACCTCGTCCTTCACCCGGACGAGCCGACGGCACCGTTCTAATCCCCGGGACGTTAAGTCCCCTTAACGCCGCCGCCGACGATTTCCGGATCGCCAAACCCGACGACTTCCTCGACCTGGTCGCCCGCATTCGGGACTCCGGCGCCGGGTTCGCCTTCGACGTCGAGACGTCGTCGACGCGACTCGAGGTCGCCTCGATCGTCGGCCTCTCGATCAGCTCGAGGACTCTCGACGTCTACTTCCCGCTCCGGCATCGCGACCCGCTCCTCCCGCCGAAAGAAGAGCCGCCGCCCCCTCCGCCCCCCGCCGACGAGCCGTTCGTCCTCTCCGGCGCCGCCCGCAAGCGCGAGCGGAAGCCGCCCGCGCCGAAGCCGCGCCGACGGACGCTCGGGGAGCAGCGGGCGACGCCCCCCTACGTCGGCAACCTCCCCGAGCGCGAGCTCCTCGCCGCGCTCCTCGACCTCTTCCGAGCGTCGCCGGCGACGAAAGGCGCCCACAACATCGCCTTCGACTGGCGCGCTCTCCTCGAGGCGTGGAAACGCCTCGGGCTCGTTGATACCCCGTTCCTCGCCCCCGGCCTCAACGACAGCATGCTCGCGGCCTACGCGCTCTCCCTCCACCTCAGGGAAGCTCATGGGCGACTCGGTCTCGACTGGCTCGCCGAGCGCGTCCTCGGCCGGAACAAGGACGAGGCCGAGCTCCGGGCGTGGTTCGAGAAGCAGGGCGTCCGTCGCGTCCAGGACCAGAAAGAATCGCTCGCCTGGGCTCCGATCCGACTCGCGGCGCGCTACTGCGTCTTCGACGCTCGTCTCTGCCGAGGGCTCCTCAAGCGACTCCTCCGGAAGCTCCGCGAAGACACCGGATGCCGGCGCGTATATGCGCGCGAGCTTCGCCTCGCGCGGACAACGATGGCCATGGAGTCGACGCCGAAGTTCGTCGATCTCGCCTACGCCGAGGAGCGGCTCGCGGCCTCCGAGAAGGAGCTCGAGGTCGTCAAGGTCCGGGCCGAGAAGATCGCCAAGCGCGATCTCAACATGAACTCGGCAAAGCAGCTCGCCGAGGTCCTCCGCCTTCGCGGCCTGCCGCTCCCGCTCACGGAGAAGAGCGAGGCCGCGAGCGAGGACGGCGAGGGGGGGACGTACTCGACGTCGGCCGAGGCCCTCGAGCCGTTCCGGAACAAGGACGCCCTCGTCGAGGCGATCTTCGACCACCGATGGCTCAAGCGCCGGAAGGACGTCTTCGAGGCGCTCGTCGCGTACTCGATCCCCTGCCGCTGGCGGTCGGAGGGCCCGCCCGAGAGCGGTCGGGTGTTCCTCATGGAAGAAGAGGACGCGAGCCCGGCCGCGCGCGATTGGTTCCGGCGCAGGCGCGGCATCCTCTTCCCTCACCTCAACCAGACGTCGGCGCGGACCGGGCGCTTCTCGACGTCGGAGCCGAACCTCCACGGGACGGATCGCGACGACACCGTCGACGAGGAGCTCGTCGATCGCGCCCGGGCATGGAGCGTCCGGCGCGCGATCGTCCCGCCCGGGCCCAACTGGCTCCTCCTCTTCGTCGACTGGCGCCAAGTCGAGCCGCGCTTGACGGCGCACTTCACGCGCGACCGAAACCTCGCGGCCATCTTCGCCGAGAATCGCGACCTCTACGTCGAGATCGGGAAGACGGCCTGGCCAGTGGACCTGGAGCTCCCCGACAAGGCGTGGAAGGAGGCTCATCCGGACCTCCGCCAACGGGCGAAGAACCTCTTCCTCGCCGTCGAGTACGGCGCCGGGCCCCGTCAAGCCTCGGTCATGATCGGCCCGCCGTGCGGGACGGTCGAGGCGGCCCTCATCCTCCAGCGCGTCGACGAACGCTTCCCCGGGATCGGCGCCTACGCGGAGTACCTCGCCCGCCAGTTCCGCGCGCGCGGCTACGTCAGGAACCCCTTCGGCCGGAAGCTCTACCTCGACCATGAAGAGCGGACCTACGCGCTCCTGAACTACATGGTCCAGGGAACGGGGGCGGACCTCCTCAAGGTCGCAACGATCCGGGCGGACGACGACCTCGCCGCCTCCGGCCTGAGAGCTACCCTCGCGATGAGCAGCCACGACGAACTCTTCCTCCACGTCCATCGCGAGGACGTTGAGGAGGCGATCCCGATCCTCGTCCGGGCCATGACCGACTTCCCGTTCCGGGTCCCACTCGAGGTCGAGGTCGCGATCGCGTCGGTCGCCTGGAGCGAGAAGGTTCCCGTCCCGATCGGAGGGCCATTCCCATGGGACAAGCTGCCGTAGCCCCCTGTGCGGTCTGCCGCGGCCGGAAGCACGTCCGGGACGCCGCGACCGGCCGTTGGCGCCCCTGCGCCTGCCGCGCGGAAGCGGTCCGGGACGCGCTTCTCGAGCGCGGAGGCGTCGCCGATGTCGAGGTCCGCCCTCTCTCCGCCTTCGGTCGCGGTTTCGGCCGCTTCGTCCGGACCGCGTACGAGGCCTCGGGCCATTCCGTCCTCTACGGCCAGATGCCGGCGGTCGGCGAGGCAGCCCTCGCCGCCCTCCGAGCGGCGATCGGGACCGGACGGGATGGACGCCTCGTCCGGCTCTCGGAGCTCGTCGACCTCACGTTCAACCGCGAGGAGAAGGCGCGGCTCGAGGCGCAGCTCTCGCGACTCGCCTTCATCGTCGTCCTCTGCGGCGAGGAGGGCCGGCACTCCTACAACGGGCCCCGACTCTCCGAGCTCGTCAACCGCCGCGACGTCGAGGGACGCTCGACGCTCGTCGCCGCGACGGGCAACCTCCGAGCCCTCTACGGCGACAGGGGCGCCGCCCTTCTCCGGAACCCGAAGAAGGTCGCGGTCTTCGACCTCGAGGCCCTTTGAGCGCCGAGCGGCTCCTCCTCTCCGCCCTCCTTGCGAACCCCGGTCGCCACGAGGGCCGGCTCGCGCGCGTCGACCCCTCCTGGCTCGAAGACGAGGTCCTCTCGGCGCTCCTCAGGCTCCTCCGCAGGCGCCCGTCGACGCTCGCCGGCCTCGTCGAGCATCTCCGATCGAAGAAGCCCGGGCGTCTCCGCGATCGGCTCCTCGCCGTCCTCCCGGCCCTCGCCGACGTCGGCCGAGTCGAGGACGTCGACGTCGACCAGGCCGCACGCGAGATCGCGGACCGCGCGAAGCGACGCGCCTTCCTCGATCGCATGAGGGCCGCGATCGAGGCGCTCGACCGGAACGAGCTCGGCGCGGCGGAAGACGTCGTCTCGAGGCTCGCTGCCGAGCTCCCGACCTTCGACGTCCGCGGCGAGGCCGTCGAGGACCTCTCCTCGATGGCTGAGGCGGTCCTCCGCGAGCATGGGGCCGTCCGGGAGGCGGGCGCGACCGCGTACATCCCAACCGGCTTTCGCCGACTCGACGAGGTCGTCGGCGGCGGCCAGCCCGGCGACCTCTGGCTCTGGGCCGCGTACGCGAGCGAGGGGAAGTCGACGTCGGCCCTCTCGGTCGCCTACCACGCTTGGCTCTCTGGCCGGGTCGTCTGCTGGATCGCCCTCGAGATGAAGAGCTTGCCGGTGGGGCGTCTCCTCCTCGCGCGGCACTCTTGCACCCTCTTCCCCGACGCGCCGTTGCTGACGCGGGAGGTCGCGCGCGGGTGCCTCGACGAGGAGGGCGAGCGGAAGCTCCGGGAGACGGTGGCGGACGTCAAGCGACGGGAGGCGGAGAGGCGTTGCTGGTGGTCCTGGCGCCCGCCCCGGTCGACGACGATCCGCGATGTCGAAAGGCGCATGGAAGCGCTCCGGTCGGCGACGTCCGTCGACCTCCTCGTCATCGACTACCTCGAGCTGCTCCGTCCGTTCGAGCGCCGGCGCGCGGCGCGCGAGGAGCTCAACGACACCCTCGGCGAGGCGAAGGAGCTCGCGGCGACGTACGCGGGCGGGCGCGGACTCTGGCTTCTCTCGCCGCACCAGATCAGCCGCGACGGGCGGAAGGAGTGCGAGCGCCGGAAGCCGGTCCCGCACTACCTCCTCTCGGACCTCGCCGAGAGCTCGAGGGCGGAACGCGACTCGGACGTCGTCTGCTGGACCCTCCGGACGCGAAAGCTCAAGACAGCGAACCAAGTCGTCATCGGCGTCTGCAAGGCGCGTGGCGAGGAGACGATCCCGCTCGGTTTCAAGGCAATGGCCGACTACCGCTCGGCGTTCGTCGCGGACCTCGTCGACGAGGAGAGCGAGCCGGACGCCGAACGCGACTTCGACCCGGTGGACTGATGGGCACTACCCCGACATGCCGGCTGATCCTCGGCGACGCCCGCAAGGCCTTGCGAGAGCTGCCGGAGGAGAGCATCCACTGCTGCGTTTGCAGCCCTCCGTACTGGTCCCTCCGCGACTACGGCATCCCGCCATCCGCATGGGGCGGAGATCCTGCCTGCTCGCATGCATGGGGGGCGGAGCGTCCAACGACGAAGATCCGGCCGCGGCCGGACCACTCCGGCAACGACTTCCTCGACACGCGCGGGAACCAGAAGGGATCGCGCGCGGCGGCCGGCCTCCGTCGGCACGGAGCCTTCTGCTTGGGCTGCGGCGCGTGGTTCGGTGCCCTGGGGCTTGAGCCGACACCCGAGCTCTGGGTCGAGCACGTCGTCGAGGTCTTCCGGGATGTGCGGCGGGTCCTCAGGCGCGACGGGACCCTCTGGCTCAACCTTGGAGACTCGTTCTACGGCGAGAAGAGCTTCGAGGGGAACCTCGCTAGCACCGACGGCGTCTTCGATCGGCGACGCTCCCGGCTCGGGATCCTGAGCGGCCTGAGGACGCCTGGCCGGCACCCGACAATCAAGAGGGGGGACCTGGTCGGCCAGGCCTGGTCGGCGGCTCTCGCGCTCCGAGACGACGGCTGGTACCTCCGCATGGACCATGTCTGGGCGAAGGGCCTCTCGTTCTGTCCGGATCGTTCGGGTTCGGTCATGCCGGATAGCGCCCCTCGGGCGACGAAGTCGCACGAGTACCTCTTCCTGCTCACGCGCTCGAGGCGCTACTTCTACGATCGCCATGCCGCGTCCGAGGCGTCCGCCTGCGCGGACGAGGCGCGATGGGGCGACGGTCAGAACGGGCATGGCGGCGGCGAGCCGCACGAGGGGAGCACGCGACGATTCGGAGCCGAGCCGAAACGCCGGAACCTCCGTAGCGTGTGGGTCATCAACCCTCAGCCGTCTCCGCTTGCCCACTACGCGAGCTACCCGGAGGCGCTAGTCGAGCCGTGCATCCTTGCCGGAACGAGCGAGCGAGGCGTCTGCGGCTCCTGCGGAGCACCCTGGACGCGCAAGGTCTCCGCCCGGTACGTGACATCGGCGCTTCATGGGCCGGGCTCGAAGGTCTTGCGTGACGGCTCGCCCCGGCGCGACGTCGGGCGTCCTCGACTCGATCGGATCGCCGCGACGGCGGGATGGACGCCGAGCTGCCGATGCCCGCTCGTCGACCCGGTCCCCGCGACGGTCCTCGATCCGTTCCTCGGCCGAGGGACGACGGCGATCGTCGCCGTTCGCCTCGGGCGGAACGCGGTCGGGATAGACCTCAAGCCCGAGTACCTGGACATGGCCCGTCAGGGCCTTGCCCTGGACGCGAAGGGCCTTCGCCCCGTTCGACAGAAGCCGCCTGAGCCGCTACCGCTCTTCGACTCGCTGCCGGCGAAGGAGGAGACGTGAGGGGTACCACCTTCCGGCTCCGCGACGTCATCCGGCTCCTCGATCTCGGCGAGGCCGGGCCGGACGGCCGCCTCCCCTGTCCGAGGTGCCCTCCCGGGAAAGCGCCGGCGATGTCCGTCCGGGACGATCGCCGCTGGTTCTGCCACCGCTGCGCCGAGGGCGGGGGCCCCGTTCGACTCGCTGCCCGCGCGTGGGGTGTCTCCATCACCGAGGCGGAGGCCCGGCTCGAGGACCTCCTCGGCGAGGGCGACGGGCTCTCCCCCGCTTCGCTCCTTCGCCGGCTCGACGCCGTCGCGGCGCGCGCCGAGGACTCCGAGACCGCCGAGGAGGACCTCCTTCTTCTCGTCGATCGCTGGTGGCTCGCGGCGGCCTGCCGGCTCGGGCGGCGCGCGACCGTCGACGACGATCGTCCTTGGGTTGCGCTCCGGCGCCGTGTCGTGCTCGGCGAGCTCGCCGGCGTCCGAGAGGTCCTCGACGTGGCGGGGCGACTGCTCGAAGCGGTCCCGAGGAACGAGCGCGAAGAGGTCCCGCTCCTCCTCCCCGAGAGCTCGAGGCGGCGGGCGCGAGACCGCGAGTCCGAGGAGGCGGGTCATGAGTGACGAAGGCATCCGGGTCGACGTTCCCGTCAAGCTTCTTCGCGATGCGCTCCTGGCGGAGCTGACGCGCGCGGGTTACCGCCATGACCCCGGCCCCATCCAGAAGGCGGCGATAGAGGCCGTCGCCGGCGAGGGCGACAAGATCGCCGCCGTCATGCGCGAAGCCGTCGCCAGCGTCCTCGCCGATCCCGCGTTCATCGCGCTACTACGTTCGGCGATCGCCGACGCGTTGATCGAGTACGCGAAGGCAAGCGCCCGCGGCGCGGCGAGCAAGAAGCGACTCGGCCCGACGCTCTTCGGCGCGGAGACGGTGGGGGAATGACAGGACGCTCGAGAAGGGCCCTCCCAAGGCCACCGTCGCCTCCAATGCAAGATGATGTTAAGGTTGGTTAACCGATGAGTGCCGGCGTCTATCTCTGCATGCACCGGGCGCGGCCGCTCTCCGACGAGGAGCGCCGCTTCGTCGAGCTCAATCACGGGCTCGTCGGGAACGTCATCCGGCGCTGGTTCCGGCCCTACGTCGCCCGCCGGCCGGGTGCGGAGGTCGGCGAGGATCTCCTCACGTACCAGGACCTCTTCGACACCGGCGTCTTCGGCCTGATCGAGGCCCTCGACCGCTGGGACCCCCGGCGCGGGAGCTTCTCGACCTGCGCGACCGAGTGGATCCGGAACAAGATCCAGCTCTACGTCTCGACGACCCTCCGGGCGATCCGCGTGCCGAAGCACGTCCGCGTCCGGGCGAAGACGTCCGCGGTTCATGCTCGCCGGATCGCGGTCGCGGGAAAGGTCCTTCCGCTCGAGGCGGCCGAGGACTCGTCACGCGACGGGCGCCGACACGACGAGGACGCCTTCGAGCGTCGCGAGCTCTTCCTCCGCGCCTACACGGTCCCGGTCGACGGCGACCTCGAGCGGCTCGGACGGTTCGTCGTCGTCCGGCTCGCCGGCGTCGACGGGAGCGGGTTCTCGCCGCGCCACCGTGAGGAGGCGCTCGCTGAGCTCGGCGCCGTCCTCGGGAGGACCCGGGGCGAGCTACGGGCCGCAGCGGACGCATTCCTCCGCCGGGCCCGGGGATGCTCTACGGGCCTCGCTTGATCCGATAAACCCCTCCGAACGGATGGGTAAGCGGCGCGGCCGATCTCGGACGGCTTCTGGCGACGTCAACGCGTGGGTTCCTGGCCAGATCCTGAGTCCCTGCCTCTTCTGCCGGAGGCTCGTACGCGCGGGGTCCTCCGCGATCCGCTGCGATAACGGCTGGACCCACGACGAGTGCGAGCGCCGGTCCTTTGGCGTCGAGTCGGAACCGCCTACTGCGTTGCGAAACCGTCGCGCAAGGCGACCGCCTCCTCTACGATGACGACCGCGAGGGCCGTGTGTAGATGGGATCCGGGGCGGTCGCGAAGGTAGCAGACTACTCGCCAGAAGCAGTGCCCGCAGATCTTGAAGGGCCGTGGGATTATCCGCCAGCGGTCGATACGGCAAGTGTTTAACATGATATCCTCTCTCCTCTTAAGGAAAAACTGACCGGGATCGAGGCGGCGAGACGACCCCGCCGCCATCGGCCCGACCAACATTCTGCACGTCGTAGGACCGTGACCTCTGCGACGCTCGACTGGCGAACGCAAACGACGCCGGTCGAGCTTGCGGTCTAAGGACTTAGGAGGGCCTGGAGATCCGGGCCGAGAGCCCGTCGAGGAAGGCGGCGGCCGCGGGAACGGCGATCGCGACCCCGGCGGAGACGAGGGCGAGGGCAAACCGGGAGAGCGTCTCGAGGGCGAGCCGGGCCTGGCGGACCTCCTCCGCCTTCTCCGCGTTCTCCGCCTCCTCGGCGATGTTCCCGAGGGCTCGGAGGAGGTTCTTCGCAGCGTTCGCGGCCGTCCCCTCGTCGATCGCCCCGACCGCGAGCTTGTTCGCGACGACGACGAGCTCGGCGAGGACCTTCTCCCCCTCCCGGAGAGTCGTCTCCGAGACCCTCCCCAGGTGCTCGAGGTACTCGACCGCCTGGGCCCTCACCGCCTCCCCGAGGACCTTCGTCGCCCCCTCGAAGAGCTCGCGCGCCCTGGCGCTCACGGATGCCTCCTCCAGCCCCTACCCCCGCAGGCAGGGCACGGACGCCACCCCGGCGGCCAGGGGAGGAGCTCCCAGACCCATCCGTCGCCGTCGCAGGGCCTGCACGGGACGATCGCGACCGTCGAGATGAGGTCGGGGCCGGCGGCCGTCGGCTCATGATCCGGCGGCGCGGTTGCGAGCCCGCTCCCGCCGGCCCCTGACGCATCGGGATCCTCCCAGGACTGAGGGCCGCCCTCGCCGGGTCGTACGCCCTGGTCGTCGCGGACCCCTTCGCGCGTCTCCGAAAAGCCGGGCGGGCGCCCGCGGTTTCCCCATTCGTCGCGCCCGCCCGACCCCCTCGCCGGCGTCTCCAGCAAGCCGCCGATTCGTTCCACCCCCGCCGCGCCCCGGACCTCGCCGGGCGCGTCCTTGATCTTCTTCGCTTCCTCGGACCGCTTCCAGGTCCGGAGGCGGACGAGCTCACCGTCCCTACGGACCGTCGCGCTCTCCTTCGCCCGCTCGACCCGGACCCGGACCTCCTCGAGCGTCGTCGCCGCGATGACTTGGTCGAGCGAGGCGATCGTCAGCGCGTGGTTCTCGGTCTCGTGGTCGATCGTCGCGTCGATCTCGTCCGCCGTGTGCTGGTCGAACGCCACCGGCGGCGAGAGGAGCGCGCAGCCCGAGCCGAGGACGAGGACGGCGACCGCCGCGGCGAGCGCGAGGGCGAGAAAAGGCGCCGGCCAGGCCGCCCGTCCCGACTCCTCCCGCCCGGCCTCCTTCCGGCGCATCTCCTCGAGCGCCCGGTCCGCCGCTCCATCGGCGATCCCCTTCACGGGTCCCTTCGCGAGCCCGCGCGAGAGGACGTAGGCCGCGGCGACGATCGCGATCCCGATGAGGACCACCGCCTTCGGCCAGCCCTCGAGCCCTGCCGTCGCCTCCCGGTAGAGCGCGGCCGCGGCCGCGATCGTCGCGTAGAGCTCCGTCGTCTTCCATCCGGGCTTCGCGCTCGTCTCGAGCTCGAGGCCGACCTTGACATCGGGAACAGTCGCCATGCGCGTCTCCTCGTTAAGCTCCCTTAACCTCGAACGACGCATCATCCGCTCGAACTCGCCTACCGAGATCCCGTCGCTCGGGATTGCCGTGGGCTTCGGACGTGGTCTCATGGCAGGAAGGCGAGGAACCGCCGGTCGACGATGGACGTGATCCCCGTCGCGTCGCAGACGACCTCGGCCAGCGGGACGTGAGCGGCTCCGGGGAAGGCCGAGGTGCTGATCTGGAGGACGCCCGACGTGTCGAGGTAGACGAAGTTCGTCTGGTTCGCCGTGACCGCGACCTGGGTTGCGCCGGCGTAGGTTACGACCGCCCAGGGATCGTGCTTCGCGAACCGGCAGGCCGTGACGTCGATCTTGAGTCCGCCGATCGCGGACTGGAAGACGTTCCCGCCGCGGTCGAGGCCGTTGAGGTTCGCCGCGTCAAGCTTCGTCTGGCCGTCGATGAACCGGGTCGCCACGCGGCCGTCCTCCCGCCGCGGGAGATGCTACGCCCCAAAGGGCCTCTCAGAAGGGATGCGCCAGGACGGTCATCGATCGTCCCGAACGGATGGACTCAGCCGAGGTTCAAGACGCCCCCCTCGCGGTATCCGTAGTCGTGCGCGTCTGAGCCTTTCCGGAAGACGACGATCAAAGGGCGTCGAACGCGCGGCAGAGGAGCCTGACGAGGCGGGCCTCGGCGTCGACCTGGACCTCGCGGACCTGGAGCTTCGAGAAGGTCCAGCGTGCCGTCTTGAGCCCGATGATATCCCCCCTCCGGACCTCGAGCCCCGGAAGCAGGAGGGCGAGTTCGACGTCGTATCGCGGCCGCTTGAGCCGGTCGAGGAGGTGAGTAACGAGATTCGCCGCGGTCCCCGCATGCCGTACGAGCTCGAGGTCGACCTCCTCCGTTCGCGCCACGAGATTCGCCGGCGGCGATCCGTCCTCGGCCGAGGTCGTCTTCGAGAGCCGACGCTCCTCCCCGTCGAGGAAGTACCGGCCGACGACCTTCGTCGCGACGTCCCGGAGGGGCGTCCTCCGGAGCCCGACGGGTGCCGAGAAGTCGTTCTCGCGGTAGACGGCGATCGGCGCGGGGAACGACGCGATGTCCTCCTCGAAGGCGATCGAGAGCTTCCCCTCCTCCCACCACACCAGCATCCGACCCTGTTCGCAGACACGGGCGATGAGGTCGTTCGCGCGGGGCCGGCTCTCGACGGCGAAGTCGAGCCGGTACGAGAGCGCGGCATGTCGCGCCGCCACCGCGAGGATGTCGCCGGCGTCGTAGGCGGTCGACGCGAGCCCCATGAGGTACCCGTTCGTGACGATCGCCTTGAGGACCTCCGTCGGCTCGCCGTTCTGGGCGAGGCCCTTGACGTCGGCGAGGATCCGATCGGCCGGCTCGTCGCGATATGGGGAGTACTCGACGAGGAAGTAGAGGCGGACGATCCTGAGGACCGCCGCCCCCGCGCCGTTGTGGACGACCTGCAACTTTCGGTTCAGGAACCAGGCCCAGTCTCCTGCGACGGTCGCCGTGACGTCGAAGAGCATCGCCCGACTGTGCTCGAGCGCGAGCTTGGTTCCCGCCGTCGTCGTCGTCGAGTTGTCGACGTACTCGATCTCGAGGCGGACCTCGAAGGCCTCGTAGCTGATCGTCGTTCCCGCCGTCCGGAACGGGAACCGGATCTTCGCGCTCGTGACGTTCGCCCAGTCGTCCGTAACGAACCAGTCCGTGGCGCGATCCTCGGGCGAGGTCCCCATCTCGACCGAGGCAACCTGGTTCCCGTTCTTGTCGACGAGGATCAACGTGAGGCCGAACGAGCCTCCGGTCTTGCCACCCCTGCACCATGCCCGGACCCTCGTCAGCGTCCGGTTCGTCGTCGTGAACGAGAAGCCCGTGAAGTCGAGCTGCTGGATGCTCGTCGCGGAGACGGTCCCCTTCGTCCCCAGGTTCCCGTCGTGGATGTTCGCCGCGTTTGTCCAACCAGTCCCGCCGCCCACACCGGTCGCCGTCGTTGGCGTGATCGTCGCGCTTGCTGGCGCGGCATCCGTGATGGCGTGCGTGTGCTCGTCGTCGTAGGCCCTCGTCGCCCCGAGCCCGGCGCGGTCCTTGAGATCCCCCGGCAAGTTCCCGCCAGCCACGACCTGCCCGAGCGTCGCGCCGCCGGCGACCTTGACGTCGATCTGTCCCGACGGGAGCGGGAAGGCCCGGTTGTCGAACTCGACGACCGCGTAGACGCGCACGATCTCACCGGCCGGCTCGACGACGTCTGTCTGCTCGAGCTCGAGCGTGGCGGCCGTCTGGTCGATCGTCGCGGAGTTGCGCTCCGTCCAGAGTACGTTGTCGGCCGCCGCCCCTTCGGGGCTCATGGCCGTGTTCCCCGACCCGGGGACGTTCATCTGGACTTGCGAGAACGCGAGTCCCCCACCGGGGACCTTGAGACGCGGCCATCCGGCCGTGAACCGGAGGTAGTGGTAGTCCTTGAGCGGCTGACCCATGACGAAGAAGAAGAGCGACGAGTACTCGGCCCCATCGAGCTTCCGGAGCCGATCACCGCGAGCGGCGTAGGCCGCGTCAACAGACGTGAGCTGTGGTCCCGAGAGGAGGACGTCGAGGTTCCCCTTCTCGACAACCTCGGTCCCGCTTCCATGGTCGAGGGCCGCCGTCCCGTTCGCCCCTCGAGTCGCGGTCGTGAGGTCGTTCCCGCTCTTCCCCGTGTACGAGACCTCCTCTGTCCCGATCCGGACCGTTCCCGAGTTCGGGAAGTCCGTCGCGTCCTCGAGCAGGATCGTCGTCGCGTTCTTCAAGTGCGACGCCCGCAGCCTCGAGACGCCGATCGTCGTCACGGGGATGCCGAGATGCTTCTCGACGGTTCCGAAGACGACGGGCTTGAACTTCCCGATCGACTCGCGCGGGGCGTCGGAGAGGTCGGTTGCGTTGATCTCCGCCCCGATGAGCTTGTCGTGCTTCTCCTCGGCCGAGATCGCCGAGACTTCGATCTCCGTCTCGGAGACCGAGACAACCTGGTCCACGACCCCGCGGAATACCTCGATCCGGAAGTCGAGAGGGTCGTCCTCGAACCAGAGGTACGCGCGAACCTCCGCCCCCTCGGGCGGGTTCGCGTCACTCCATAGCGACGAAGGCGCCTCTCCGGGCGTGGTCGAGTTGAGGAGCCGGAAAGAGAGGCTCCCCCGACGTTCCGCCGTCCCCTGGACGACCTCGCCAATCGAGAGGAGCGCGCCCGCGTAGCCGACGAAGCTCGAGCCCTCGATCGCGAGCGGGTACGGCGCGTACCTCCGGTTTCCTCCAGGCCAGTCGACCTCGACGAGGACGCGCGGAGAGCCGGTCGCCGCGAGATGCTTCGTTGTCGCGAAGCGCGAGACGTTCGCCTCGGCGAGAACGGAGAGGTCGACTTGGTCCGAGACGTTCGCCTCGGCGAGGACGGAGAGGTCGAGCGTTTCCGAGACATGCGCCTCGGCGAGGACGGAGAGGTCGACGGTGTCGAGAACATGGGCCTCGGCGAGGACGGAGAGTTGCTTCGTCCGACCGCGGAAGGTGTCGTTCGCGGCCCCGCGGAGCGCGGAGCCGCCGGAAGCCCCGCGGACCTTGAACGCGGAGGCCACTTAGGAACCTCGACCTCCTAGATCGCTTCTTCCCAGGTCACGATGACCGCGCCCGCGCCGCCGGCGCCTCCGTTGCCTCCTGCCTGCGGCGAACCACCGCCGCTTCTCGCTGAGCCGGCCCCTCCCCCTCCCCCCGCCGCGACCCCGCCGGCCTCACCCGCGCCGCCGGGGATGTCTGTGCCCTGGGCCGTCCCTCCGAAACCGCCCACCGATCCGGGAAACGAGGAACCCCCACCGCCTCCCGCACCTGCATCGTTCGTGCTTGAACCGCCATCTCCGGCATCCCCCCCGAAGAGGCTGCCCCCGCCTCCGCCCGATCCGTCGGTCGTTCCGCCTCGGCCGCCGGTAGACGCGCCGTTCGAGATGACCGTCCGAAGAGCGGTCGCTCCCTTGCCTGCCGCTCCGTTTGCGGTCCCGGCCGCAGCAGCCTCGTCCTGGGCGATTCCCCCATACACGGCGCCGGCCGCTCCCCCGGTAGTCTGCCCTGACCCCCCGCCCCCGGGCGCCACCCCACTCCCGCCGGCACCGCCGGCGCAGTTAGTGACGGTCGCCTGTCCCCCGCCCCCGCCCCCGCCCGCGCCTCCGTCTCCCCCGACGCCTCCGTTGGACACTGAGGTCGACGTGTCCGCGGCTTGGCCTCCGCGGCCTCCCTTGCCCCCGCGGACCGAGAGAACGCCGAAGGAGGTCGTCCCTCCGTTCCCGCCATCCGAGCCGGGATTGTTGCCTGCCGCTCCGCCGGATCCCGCGCTTCCGCCGGCCCCAATAGTCACGGTCACCGGATTCCCTGGGACGACGGCATAGGGTCGATCGATCACACACTCTCCGGCCCCGCCCCCTCCCCCTCCCGCGCTCTCCGAGCTGGGATTGTTGCAGCCTCCGCCTCCGCCCCCACCTCCTCCGCCGCCCCAAAGCGAGATCTTGACGAGCTTGACCCCGGTGCCGGGCGTGAAGCTTCCGCTCGCCGTGAAGAGCTCCGCCCTCGTGATCGTCCCCATCGGAGCGACCTCCACCCTCTTGTCCGTGATCTGGTTGTCCTGGATCGCCGTGTCGTTCGCGGGGATGTAGACCGCCGCGAGAACAATCCGCCCGACCGGGACCGCGGGAAAGACCGGGTTACCTGATGGCGTCCCCGTGACGACGGCCGCGACGCCGTCGAGATCGACGGTCACGAGGTCGAAGCGCGGGTTCGTCCCGTCCGCGGTCGCGATCACGAGATTGGCTGCCGCAACACCCTTCGCGACGCCCCCGACGTGAACGACCCCCCCCGCGACGTCGATGCTCATGTTCGCGCCGGCGGCGCGCTGGGAGACGGCGCAGCCGGAGAAGACGCCGTAGCCGCGGATACCGGCAAGGACGATGTCGAAGTCGACCTTGTCCGGCTCTGCCTGGTCGGCGTGAAAGGCATCCACCTCGTTGGGGATTTTGAAGGACACGGTGACCTCCGAGGCGGGGGCGGGGACGCCATCCGCGTCCCCGCCCCGTCGAACCGATCAGTAGGAGTGCGTCTCTCGCCCGGCCTCGGCATCCCCACCCAGATCCTCGTGCGGGTAGAGGATGATCGTCCGGAGCGCGTCGTGGAGAGCGTTCGCCTCGAGGCTAAAGGCATCGCGACTCGAGGCCGGCATACCCGTCGACGCGTGGACGATCGCGTCCGGGAGCGCGTACGGGAACGCCGGCGCGGCCCCGAAGGTCCACCAGAGGACGAACGTCCCCTCGACGGCGACGCCGGAGACCTTCACACCCTCGAAAGTCGGGGGCTCCCGAACGAGGACGATCCGCTCCGGCCGGACCGGATGCCCGAGCTCGGCCGCGAGCCGGATCGTCGCGTCGATCTCCGCGAATGAGTCCTCCGGGACGAAGTACGGGAGCATGCCCGGGCAGTCGGGGTTCTCGACGAGGAACGAGCGGGGGTACTCGACGATCCAGCCGGCGGGGGTCGTCGCGACGACCGCGTGGGTCGCCGTCGGCGACGACGTCGTCTCCGGCGGACCCGAGAGCGCGTCGAGCGCGAGCCCGCCGGCGCCCGACCCCCCGCACCCGATCAGGAACCCCGCGACGACGGCCACGAAGACGAGGAACGAGGACGAGACGCGACGCATGGTCGACCTCCTGCTACGGGGAGCCCCGCGCGGCCGAAGCCTCGAGCTCCTCGTAGGACCTCGGGCCCTCGACCTTCGTCCCATCCGGCAGGAGCCAGGTCAGTCGCTCCTGCCCGTCGCGTCCTCGAACGCCGAGGGCGACGGCGATCGTCCGGACGGGGCGCGGGTGCTCCCCGACCGATCCTTCCCGGGTCATGAAGAAGCGGATCTCCTCGCCGTCGCCGGCGACCGCTTCCGCGCGGGGCGGCCAGCCGGGTTCGACGGCGACGAGCTCGAGGCGACGTAGGCGCCCCGCCGGGAGCTTCATCGGGGAGAGGACGGGGACCTCATCGACGACGAACGAGCCGCGCTCGACGACCGTCCCGTCGTCGAGGGTCCCGCGCCAAGCGTACGGGGTGCCGGGAGGCGCCTTCACGCGGATGGGGTAGGACGCACGGGTTCAGGACTCCTCGAAGCGGTAAGTGAGAGTCCGGGGCCCCTTCTTCCCCCTCGACGCCGTGTTCGCGACGCCGAGCTGGAGCTCGGCGAAGTCCTGGCTCCCGAAGCCCGTGTCCGGGTTCGAGATCACGGTCCCGGCGTTGACGGTGAGCGGCGCGCCGGCAACGAGGGTCGCGACATCCACGACCGCGGAGCCCCCGCCCTGGACGATCTTGTTTGTCTCGTCGCTCGAGCCGCCCTGCGTGTAGCTCCCGATCTTGTGGCCATAGAGGACGACGCCCGTCGCCCAGGCCGCGCCGTCCGAGAAGAAGCGGAGGTTGAAGATGTCGCCGTCGGGCGTGACGGTCGCCTTGATCTTCCAGGACTTCCGCCAGGAGTAGACCTCGCCGGCTCCCGGCTTCGGGATGGGGTTCGCGGCGTCGTTCGCGTCGTTGTCCGCTCGCTTGAACTTGACGGTCTGGCCGTTGATCGTCGTCTCGGTCGCCGCCGCGACGCCGTGCATCGACCGGATCTCGACCGTCGCGGCCACGGCTACGCTCCCGACGCCGGTGACTTGAGACTGCCGGGAATCGGCGAATCTGTGCTTCCGTCCCGACCCTCGCGCGAGAGGATCAGCGTCGCGCTCCGGAGCTCCTGGACGGCATCCCGGATGTCCTGCCGGAGGACGCCGGTCTCGTCAGCGAGCTGCATGACCTTCCCGGCAAGCGCGTATCGACTCTTACGCTCCTCGACGAGCGCGGAGAGGAAGGCCTCGCGGTCCTGCCGTCGCTCCTCCCGGCTCTCGGCGCGGTCGGCCTTGAGCTGCTCGAGGAACTCCGCTCGCGCCTTCGCGGCATCGTCCTGGAGCCTCGGAACGAGCGTCTTCGTCATCCAGAGGCCGAAGACGACCATCGTCCCGATCCCGGTCCCGAGCTGCAGAATGACCTGGAACTCGTTCATGCGTTGGTCGGCGCCTCCCCTTCGGCGAGGACCTCGAGCGCGAGGTCGAGGTTGAAGTGGCCGTCCTCCTCCTCCTCGAAGTCGAGCACCGGCGTCGCGAGCCGGACGCGATGGGTCACGGAGTCCATGAGGACGCGGGCACCGGCGAGGTAGGAGCTCGCCCCGTTCGCGACCGGGACCGAGCCCCCGACGAGCGCCCCGCAGCGGAGGACCTCCCGGCTCCCGGGCGTGATCGTCAGCTTCCACCAGCGCCGGGCGAACCCGACTTGGCCGGTGCCGAAGAAGTCCTCGAGGTCCGCGCGCTCCTCGGCCGAGAGCATCTCGAACCGGAACGAGAGGCGCCGGCGCTCGGGACCCCGGTCATAGACGTAGAGCCGGTCGCCGAGGGTCCGGAAGAGCTCCTGCGTCGGATCGAGCTCGTCCCGGTTCCCCCACTGGGGAGACCGGACCGTGATCGTCTTCGACGGACCCGCCGGCGGCTCGAAGAGGAGAACGACCTCGGGCACGGAGCGTTGCCCTCCTGGCGCGGACGTCGTGACGCCGATGGGGTACACCCGCGCGAAGGGGTCAAGAACGGGCCTGGGAGCGCCACCGTCGCGTCGGTTGCTCCTCGCCCGAGCCGAGGGCCGTCTCGGGGTCCCGATCGTTCCTGCGCGAGATGAAGTTAAGGGAACTTAACGACCCCGCGGCCTACATCGCCCCGCGGCGCGCGAGGCGGCGGAAGATCGGAAGGAGCCTCCGCTCGACCTCCTCCTCGTTGAGTTCGCGCATGTTCGGGAAGGAGAGGTTGACGTTGATCGTTGTCGGGGCGGCGCGCCGGCCGCGGCCCGCGTTGATCGACTGGAGGAGCTCGCGGTTCGCTCGGGCCGACTCGCGGTTGACGACGAACTCGCCCCGCGTCAGCCGCGCGGGGACGGCGTCGAAGCCGGACGGGCCGTCGACCTCGCCGCCCCGAGCGAATCCCGGGCCCTGGAACTGACGGAGGAGATCCTCGAAGCTCGCGAAGATGCCCTGCTGCTGTCCGGCGGTCGGCAGGATCCCCGTCGGGAAGGCGAACGCGAGGTTCTGGCGGAATCGGGCGAGCTCCTCGGTCGGGACGCCCGGGAAGTTCGGGATGGCGTAGATCGCGCGAGAGAGCTCGTCGACGGCGAAGGTCGAGCCCACGACGGCGTCCGTGAGTCCGCGAGCACCTCGAACGCCCCTCGAGAACGCGTCGTCGAACGCCTCGCCGGCGTCGAACGTCGAGAACGAGACCGCGTCGACGGAGCTCCGGACCGTGCTCGAGGCGCGCTCCTGGGCGGCCGAGACCTCTTCTACGGCCCTCCTCGCGCGGGCAGAGGCCTCCTCGGGCGTCAGGAACTCGCCGCCCATGACGATGCCGAAGCGCGCGTCTTCGCGCTGCCGCTCGAAGTCCTCGATCGAGAACGTCCCGATCGCCCCGGTCCCGACTTGGCGCGTCGCATCCGCTGCTTCTCGGGCGCGGTCCGCGTAGCTCGCCGCGGCGGCCGCCGCGTCGCCCCAGAGCGCCTGCATCCGCTCGACGGACCGCCCCGCCTCGTCGAAGCGAGTCCGGACGTCGTCCATGGTGATGCCGAAGCGGTCCTTGAAGAAGAGCTCGAGCTCGTTCCCGGTCTGACGGAGGGCGTCCCCGAAGCTCCGGAACCCGGACTCCTGCTGGACGAACTCCCGGAACGTCCTCAGGAGCTCCTCGGACTTGATCCGGTCGGCGGCCTTCGCGACGTTATCGAGGCCTTCGGCCCATTCGCCAAACTTGATGCCGAGATCGCCGGGCGTTGCAAGCTTCAGGAAGTGAAGCGCCGTCGCCGCCTTCTCCGCAAGGATCTCGATGGCTTTCACGACCTGGTCGTGAATCGTCCCCGCGACCTTGATCGCGACAGACCCGACCGACACGACCGCGTCTCGGACCGTCATGAACGCGGCCTGCGTCGTCTTCGCGAAGATGAGCCCGACGGCCTCGAGGACCTGCCATCCGGCCTTGACGCCCTCGACGGCGGCGAGGAGGCGGAGGTGCATCGCCTCGACGCCCCCCATGGACTCGATCCAGCCGACCGCCGCCTGCGCCGCCCGCACGCCGACGTCGATCGCCGCCCGCCCGAGCTCGACCGCGGCGTCCATCACCGCGCGGAGGATCTCTTCGGCCTTCTGGAACCCGCCCATTCGGTCAATCGCCGAGACGATCGCCTCGTTGAGCTTCGTTCCCATCTCGACGTGAAGGTCCGAGACGATCCCCTGGAAGCGCCGCATCTTCCCATTGAGGGTCTCGGCCTCCCGAGCCGCGTTGCCGTGCGCGTCGGCGGTCGAGCGGATCAGGATGTTGAGGCGCGCGAGGACCTTCTCGTTCTCGGCGAGGTCCTTGAAGCCACGACCGATCCCGAGGTTGAACGCCTCCTGCTCGATCGTCGCCTCGCTGATCGCGGCGCCGTACTTCCGGGCGACCTCGTGGCTCCCGGAGAGCGTCGCCATGAGGTCCCGGACCGCCTCGGCGTCGGTCTGGTTCGTGAACGTCGCGAGGTCGGCCGAGAGCTGCGTCAGGGCCTTCGAGACCTCCATGGACTTCTCGCGGGAGAAGCCGAGGGCGCTCGTGAAGCCCTGGAAGTCCGCCATAGCGCGAACCGTCGCGGCACGCCCGCGCCCGATGCTCTCGGAGAACTCCTCGGCCCAGCTCCGGGCGTCCTTCGAGAACCGCCCGAAGACGACGTTGAACTTGCCGAGCGTCTCCTCGAAGTCCGCAGCCTGGCGCGAGGCGTCCTTGAGGAAGTCGCCGACAACGTCGGCGGCGCGTCGGATCCCGGAAACGAACTGGCTCGAGTCGAGCGCGAGGATTGCCGTAAGGGTTTCCGTGAACGCCACGTCCGCCATCCTCCTCTGGCCCGATGGTAGGCTCTGGCGTTCGTCGCGAAGGCTTCGGTAGGATGCCTCGTCCAAGGGATAGAGGAGGGACCGAGCGATGCGGATGCTCGCCTGGTCGGTTCTCGTCCTACTCGCCGTCGGCTGCTCGCGAGCGAACTCGCAGAGCCCCCCGCCCACGAGACCCTCCGAAGACGCAGGAGCTCGGTACGCGCGAGAGCGGGTCGTCCTCCACGGAGTAGAGGTCCGGGACTCGCGCCTTTCCCGTGTAAGACCGCGAGACGAGCCGGACGGAACGAAAGACATCGTCGGCCAGATCGAGAACCGAGGCGATCGGACTCTGAGGGCCGTCAAACTCACCGTCTACTACCTGGACGATTCGGGGAAGCGGATCGACGAACGAACCGGGTACGTTGTCCACCCTGATCCATTGCCGATGCACTGGGGTGCATCATCCGAGCCGGTTCGACCCGGGTACCGGCGAGACTTCTCTCGATACATCAGCAAGCCCGGGAAGGAAGGCGCTCCGTCGGGTTGGGCGGGCGGCGTCGAGTGGGCGGTGACGGACGTCGAGTTCGCCGAGTAGATTCCCGTTAAGGGGCCTTAACTACCCTCTTGCAAGGTCCCCCTCCCCCGGGTGAGATGGCGCATGCCTCCCTCGCCTCTCGCAGGAGGGCCCCGGCATGAAGCACGCCGTCCTCGCGTTCCTGTCTCTCGCGATCTCGGCCTCGATCTTCGGCTGCTCCTCGCCGGACGAACCACGCCCCGAGCTTGGGCCCGTGATCTACCCGGCACCGGTTCCCGCACCCCCTCCGGTCGAGAAGCGAGCGAGGCTCGAGGAAGTCGCCTTCGTCGCGACCATCCTCCGCGGACCGATTCCGGTCCGCGTTCCCGCCGCGATATGCTGGACGACGACCGCGCGGGAGGGCGAGTGCCCCGACTGCGTCGCCGACGAGCTCCAGGAGAGGACCGTCCGCCGCGTCGCCTTTGCTGACGGTCCGGCGCGGGGGAGCGCCCGTCGTCTTCCTCGCGAGGAGCTGGCCGAAGCGCCCGGCGGTGCCGGTGGCGTCACTCCTCAGCCCCGCCCCCTGGATCTCGCTCGCTCGGATTCTCGCGTCCGACCCGACAAGCTGGAGGGTCTCGGCGAATCCCCGCGTCCCGGCCGCCTGGTCGAGGTTGAGACTTGTCTTTGCTTGGGTCGACCGGAAACACGGCTCGATCCCCCTGCGTCGTTTCAAACCCCCATCTTCTCGAGAACCCCCACGATTCCGGCCTTGAACTTGTCCTCGAACTTCCTCAGCGCGATGCTCTTCTCGCGTAGGCGCATCTGTACCTTCGGTCGCGCTGAGTCAACCACGATGACGCCTATCCTCTTGGCCCGGTCCGTCGCACGGTAGAGCGGCATGGCCCAGAAGCTCTTGCGGTCCTGCGAGTGGGCGGACGCTTCCAACTCCTCGATCCCGACCTTTTTCACCGAAGCGACGAAGTCCTCTCCAACCTCATGCGCGAGAACTTCCTCACGCGTGTACGCGATGCCGACGACGCCAGTCCCCATCCGGATCACGGTGCTGCTCGGGTTCCGCGATTTGTTCCAGGAGTATCGAGCGATCTGGTGGAGCGTTAGGTCCGAGTCGCGTGCCACGAAGACAGTGACGCGGAGCTTCTCCTCGGACTCGACACCGTCTTTGGAAAGGACGTCGTGGAACTCGCGGAGCGTTTCACTAAGCGTGGGCTTGGCCTGCTCGCGCCAGTCCGAGAGCTTTGACGAGAACTCCTGCGGCTCCTCCTCGTGAGCCACGCGCCGGTGAACAACGCGGTAGAGAACGGGACCTCCCTTGACGAGTGCCCCCACGAGCGCGAGCCCGAGCACCGCTTCGGTGGCGTAGCGGAACTTGTATTCCTTGAAGATCGTCAGGAAGGCGATCGCGACCAGAACGAGCGACTCGAGGGCGTTCTGCTTCTTGTCCCCAGGAGAACCCGCGCTCTTGACGGGGTCCGCCATTCTGATCGGCTATGCAGGAGCCACGTTTACCGACGAAGTCGGCGAAGGACGTAGAGTCGGCCGGAGCGGACCTCGTCCGCCTTGAGTTCAGATTCAAGCTCCTCGGAGCTCCGAGCCATGTCCTCGGCCCTCTCCTCTACGAGCTTGTCGTGCTCAGCATCGCGATCTCGCTTCAGATCGACGAGCTGGCCGATGTACTCCTCTTCGCGCCGAGTGGCGCGAACCATCTCCCTTTCCGGGTCCGTCAGGCGAACGGTGAACGCCTCGAGCTCTTGGATCTTGCGCCGGTTCCGAAGCTTGCGAAAGACGAAGTCCCGCACCGCATCCAACATAACCGCGATAGCGAGCACTACTACCGCCACGAGAAGCACGGTCGAAACGGTCATGAATCCTCTCCCGTGCCGAAAGACCCGGCAGGCAAGGATTATGCGACTACTTGCGAAATGCATCAAGAGGGGGTTTTCGCAAGGGCTTGCGAACACGACGTCCGGGCTAAACGCCCAACCCGAGATCCTGAACGTCTTTGGACCCATGAGCACTCTCCCGATCCCGGAGGTCGACGAAGGCGAGGAACTCGACCTGCTCCTCCGCCGCGAGATCGAGGAACGCCCGCCCGTAGAAGGCCCGCGGGTCGAGCCGCTCGCACGCCCTCATGGTCGCATAGCGGAGGGTCCGGGGCATCCGAAGGAGGTTCTCTACGTCCCCGCCTCCCCCGCCCCCGCCGACGAAAAAAGCTCCCGCGCCGCCTCGACCTTCCGGCGGTCGAAGTTCGAGAGCTCGAGCACCTGTTCGACGATCAGGGCGAGATCCCCGGGGAGGAGCCCCGACCCCCGGAGTTCCTGGTCGATCGCCTCGTAGTAGGCGACGGGGTTCTTCGCGAGGAGGTCCTCGGGCGTCTCGAAGACGATGGTCTCGTCCGCCCGGAGCCCCTCCCTTGCGAAGTAGACGGACGTCAGGCGGGCCGACCTACGCTGGGCCGCCCGGTAGTTCGGGTCGTCGAGCTTCTCCTCGTAGATCGGCTTCCCCTCCTTGTCCCGCAGGACGTTCCCCTTCTTCTCCGCGTACTCGCGGGGCGGCCGAGGCGCCGGGAAGAGCTCGAGGACCTTCTCCTCGGCCCCGATCGGCAGGGCCCGGAGCTTGAGCTTGAGGGGCGTCCCTTCTCCGCGCGGGAGGACGACCTCGCCGGTCACGATGTCCAGGATCTTGCCCGCGATCTTCATGCTCTCCTCCATGAAAAGGTGAGGGGCGGGCCGGGCCCTCGGCCCCGACGCCCGCCCCTCGGCCCAACGCGGCGGTCAAGAACGGATCTTGGAGCTCCGCCGGAGTCGCGACCCCCGGGTCCTCCCGGTTATCGACCGGGTGCTCTGCTCTGAGCTACGGAGCGCGTTCCTCCTACGCCCGGGTCGAGGCCGGCGCCGCGACGAGCGCCTTCCCGGTCACCGTGATGGTGTTGTGGTCCTCGCCCTCCTCGAAGGCCGGCTCGTCGCAGTGGAACTTGTCGAAGTCGAGCGTCTCGTTCTGGCCACCCGAGGCCTCGACGTCCGCCAGGATGAAGCGCAGAAGGACGGTGTAGGGGCCCGAGCTCGACCTCGAGACCCACGAGGACGCGTTCCCCCGCTTCTTGAGCGCGTCGACGGGAGACGCCGTGCCGCCGTTCTTGCCCTTCCACTCCTCGAACGTGATCGAGAACGAGACCGAGACCGGCTCCTCGGACCCCTCGACGAACTCTTTGAGCTTGCCCCGGTTCCAGACGGTCCGGGCCTCCTTCCGCTCCTGAAAACGCAAATCGCCATCCTGTATCGGGATGGTGATCTCGTTCGGAGTGGGCGTCGTGCCATCGATCAGCTTGACCGTGCCGTGAATCCTTGATCTCGCGGCCACCCCTACGCCCTCCCCTTCCGAGGTCCCCAGCGGCTGCGTCCGCCGTCGCCCGATGGGGTACGCCGCACGGGAAGGCTCGGGCATGGCACGCTTCGTCAAGGGATTCAGCCCGTACCCGCCACAGGCGTACTGGGACCGGGCATGGCTCGAGCGGGAGTACGCGGAGAAAGGGAAGCCGCTCCATGTGATCGCGGCCGAGCTCGGCGTCACGACCTCCCCGGTCCATCACTGGCTCAAGAAGCACGGGATCAAGGCTCGGACGAACGGGGAGATCCGCGCGCTCGAGGCCGCACCCCGCAAGCGTCCTCCCGGACCCCCGCTCGCCGAGCGCTTCTGGGCCAAGGTCGAGAAGAAGCCCGGGTGTTGGATCTGGAAGGGTTCGGTCACGAAGCATGGAGGGTACGGGGAACTCATCCGAGGTGGCGGAGATCGAACGAAGCTCCGGGCCCATCGCGTCTCGTGGGAGCTCCATCACGGCCCCATCCCGGACGGCCTCTGCATCTTCCTCCGTTGTGGAAACCCCCTCTGCGTTCGACCCGAGCATCTCCGGATCGCCCGCCTTCGCGATCGGCCCAACTACAACAGCGAGCCTGTCCCGATCCGCTTCTGGCGGAACGTCAAGAACGTCGGCGGCGAGGGTTGCTGGGAGTGGACGGGAACAAAGACGACGGGAGGCTACGGGGTCCTCTCGGTCGATCGGCGACCGGAGAAGGCGCATCGGATAGCATGGCGCCTCACGCACGGGGAGCCGGCGCCGCACTTCTTCGTATGCCACCGATGCGACAACCCTCCGTGCGTCCGACCGGACCATCTCTTCCTCGGGACGCACCAGGACAACATGGGGGACATGGTCCGGAAGGGACGACATTACCGTCGGGGACCCGTCCCCGACCCGACGAGGCCGGGTTCGCGGTACAGGGACGAGCCCGGCGAGTAGACGCGACTACGAGACGGCGGAGAAGGCCCGGAAGGTCAGGACGACCTGGTGGACGTTCGAACGCACGCCCTCGCCCCGTTCGTTCGTCAACCGGTCGGAGACGTACCGCGCCTCCGGCTTCCCGATCGAGATCGTCCCGAGGCTCGTCGTCGAGCCGCCGCCGAGGGCCCAGTCCCGGACATCAACGTCCTTGTCGAGGATCTTCCGGACGATCGACGCGAGGCGCCAGGGCCGGCGCGCGTCCTTGTCGGCGCGCGCCTCGGCGGTCTTCGAGAGGCAGGTGACCTGGAACGTGAACGCGCCCTTCCATGCCCCACGCCGGGTGGGTCCCGGGTCGATCGAGAGCGGGAAGTAGGCGAGGGCCTCCTCGACGCCGATGTCCGCCGGCTCGAGCGAGCCGCCCTCCTGGACCTTGATGTTCGGGAGGACCCCCGCGACCCCGTCCCGGAGTGCCTTGAGGACGGACGAGACGACATGGGCCTCGACCTCGTCCGGGACCGCCACGTCTCTACTCCTCCTCGCCGGCGGCGTCGTCCGCCGCGTCGGCCTCCGCCTTGCCGCGCGAGGGGGCCGAGGAGCGCCCGGGCCGCCTTTCCGTCTGCGCCCGACCAGCGAACGGGCCGTTTCCGGAGGTCTGGCCGTTCGGAGGAGAGGAGAGTTCTCGGCCTCCCAGGGCGCTCCCGACCTTCTTCTTCCCGATCCCCGTCTTCGCGAGCGCGAGGGCGGGGTCGGCGAGCTGCTCCGCGCCGACGAAGGCGCCCCGCCGCTCGAGCTCCCGGAGCGCCTCGACGCGCTCGAGGGCGCCGGCGACGACCGCGAGCTCCCGCGCCGGCCGGACGCGGGCCGCCCCGTTCCGGAGTGCGACCTCGGCAAGGGCCGTCCCGCAGGCCTCCTGGAGGAGCTCGGCGACGTCCCGGAGGTGGATCGTCGGCGGCCGCCTCGGAGGCTTGGGCCCCGCCGCAGCCGGCAACTCGGGCTCCGACTTCTCGACGGGCTCGGGAGCGGCCTTCCCGCCCGAGGCGATGCCGGCTCCGTTCCCCGGGATCGACGATGCCTGAGCGACAGCGCAGCTCTTCTGATGTCGGGCGAACGCGGGCGTCCAGTGGCTCTCGAAGCCACACGGGCACCGGTACTTCTTCTCGTCCTTCTTCACTTCCGAGAACCTCCCTTCCGGAGCCGGGCCGCGATCTCGAGGGCGTTCCGCCTCCAGCCCCGGGACTCGACCGAGCCGAGCTCGCGGACGATCCCAGAGGCCGCAGCATGGCCGACGAGGAACCCGCGCTTGAACGCCGTCGCGATCAGGATCCGGATCGCCTCGCGTGACGTCGGCTTCTCCCCGACGCCGACGGCCTTCGCGAGCTCGGAGGCGGCTTCGTCGGCGAGCGGCTCCGGGGGGTCGGAGTAGACGCAGGCGACGGCCGACGCCGCGAGATCGAGCTCGGGGTCGAGGTCCTGCGTCTCGAACGGCGTCGCGGAGATGACCTCTTCCGCCCTCATGCCCGTCCTCCCGCCTCGACCCCCGCGAGGAGTTTCCGGACCTTCGCCGCCATCTCCGCCATCGAGATCCGGACCATCCCGAGCGGCGCCTGCCGGCTCCAGCCGTACTCGAGGTAGATCACGTACTCGACGTCGTTCTCGATCACCCAGGTCCGCCGCTTCCCTTCTCGCCTTTCCTCCGGAGGCTTCCATCCCGCCCGCGCCCGCCCCGTGTCGACCGGCGTCCTCCGGACGATTTTCTCGAAGAGCTCGTCCTGGAGCGCGGCGATCCCGGCTTCCCGCTGCTCGAGCGTCGCCTCGAGCCTCGCGAAGAGCCGGTTCGCGCCGGCGACGAACTTGTCGAGGACGAAGCCCTGGCTCTTCCCGAAGCCCTCGATCCGGGCGTTGAACGTCCCTCGCCGCGCCCGGAAGAACGACTGCGAGAAGCCGAGCCGCTCCGCCTTCCGGCGGTAGAAGGAGAGGCTCTTGGCCGTACGGGGGCGGGGCGGCACGAGGTCAGACCCTCCGGGTCCAGCAAGCGACGCGGCTCGCGAGTGTCTGGACCTTGACCATGAAGATCCGGAAGACCGCGCCGGCGCCGTCGACGATCCGGTCCCCCTCCTTCGGAAGCGTCGGGACCTGCGTCTTCGGGAGATGCCACTTGAGATCCCCGATCCGGAAGACGCCGCCCGACCGCGAGACCTCCTCGAGCGTGAGCGCGCGTCGGAGGGCGCCGGCAACCGAAGAGCTCGCGACCGTCTCCTGCTTCTGCCCGCCGGCGTCGACGCTCGAACTCGTCACGCGCTCGAGCGTGACCGCCTCCGTCCCGTCCCAGGCCTGATGGTCGGTCGAGAGGTCGACGGGCACGGCGGAGGGACCTCCTCCCGGCTACGTCTCCTCGAGCCAGCCGATCGACGGCGTCCCCGACGCCGCGATCGCATGGAGGGGCGCCGCGCTCTCGATCCGGATCGGAGGGTCGGCGGGCTTGAGCGGGAGCCCCGTCATGGCCGTGACGCCGGCGCCGCCGACGAAGATCGTGATCGAGGCATCGAGGTTCCGGACGGTGACCGCCCGGCGCTGGTTGCTCCTCGGGACGACCTCGACCGCGCTCGACGCGTTGAGCGCGACCTGGCCCGATGCGAGGTTCCCGGACTCGACAGCCACGATCCCCCTCCTACGTCACCGGCGCGACGATGCCCTTGCGGACCGCGATCGTCAGGGCGGTCACGCCCGAGTAGGTGAGCTGGACCTTCTTGTTCGCGTCGTTGAACCGGGCCGGATGGAAGGGCCCGATGATCCGCTCCTCCGCGTTCGGGACCGAGACGACGACGTCGTGCTCGACGCCCTGATCGCAGAGCCGCTGCGAGTGGATCGTGACCGACTGCGGTGACGAGTGCCCGTTCTTGATATGGATGTACTCGTGCCCGGTGTTGACGAAGTCGTCGCCGCCGCCCGCACAAGCCGCGTAGGTCGGGTTGAGACCAGCGAGCGTGTTCATGTCCTGGACGGTCAACGTCGCCACGTCTTCCTCCCGAGGTTAAGGACCCTTAACGCCCGCCTCGAAGGATGCCGGTCGGGACGTTCCCCGCGATGGTAGACCGACGCGGTTCCTCAGGCCCCGCGATGGTTCGGCCCGAAGGCGACGCCGCCCCGCTCGACCCGGTGCGGGCACTCGCCGATGTCCTCGCCGGATCTCCTTGCGAGAAGGGCCTCGATCGCCGAAACCCGGTCCTCGAGCCGCCCGCGCTGCTTCTCGTGCCCGAGCCGGCGCTCGACCTCCTGGCCGACCTCGAGCGCGACCTTCGCCGCCTTGTCCGCGCAGCCCCGGAGGCTCCCGATCGCCTCCCACATCGACTTGCGCTCCCCCTCCGCGCCCTGGACCCGGCGCGAGGCCGCGTCGATCGCCGTCTGGATCCCGTCGCGCCAGGCGAGCGCCTTCGCGCCGATGACGTAGGCGAGGAACGCGCCGATGACGAGGATGAAGACCATCTGACCCCAGGAGAGCTCGATCATGAAGGTCCCGAGAGCTCCGTTCCCCATGTCCGTCTCCTCCTACCGCTGCCGGAACGCCCCGTAAGGCGGGTCCGTGTAGATCTGGGTCTCGACGACGAAAGGATCCTCCTCCTCGTCAACGAGGAGCCGGTTCGACCGCTCGACGATCTCGAGGAGCATCCGCTGGTACTCGTTCCAGGAGAAGCTCTGGCCGTCGACGTCGTACGTCGGCTTCGGCGAGGCCGTCGCCTCCTTGAGCCGGGCGATCGCGTTCGACCGCGCCGTCTTGAGGTCCGCGATGTCCGCGTCGGAGAGGCCCACGAAGTGAAGGTAGGCCGGGGCCCGGAAAAGGCGCCGGGGAGCCCCGAGCTCGCGGCTCGAGACTCCCCGGTCGGGCAACCCATCAGGCCTCTTCGGGCGGGTGGTAGTCGGACTACGCCTGGTTCTTGACGACGTGGCGGTGGTCGATCGCGTGGCAGTCGCCGAACTCGCGGACCTTGTACTTGAAGACGACGTCCCGGTCGAACTCGTCCTCGTGCCCCTGCCGCGCCGCGAGCGTCTGGAGCGGATAGATCTCGTGGTAGCAGAACTGGTCGACGAAGTTCCCGAGGAACCAGTTCGTCGTCGAGATCTTGTCCATGAGGAGCGACGTGAGCGGCGTGAACGACATCGCCGCGAGCGGGTTCGGGGCGACCGTCTCGAAGTCCCGCGTCCCGGCCGACGGGTTCGTCCGGTCCCGCGTCGCCGTCGCCGAGAGGATCCGGAGGAGCGTCATCCAGAGCGCGTGCGGGACGAGGATCCACTTCGGCATGATGACGATCTCGCTTCCCTTCTCGTCCGTCATGTCGGAGAAGGTCAGCCAGGCCGCCTCGACGTCCGTCCAGTCGACGAGCGCGTTCGACGTCTTGAGGTTCTTGTTCCCCGCCGAGTAGAGCGCCTGGGCCGCGCCCGACGGCTTGTAGGCCTTCGCGTCGGCATCGACGACCGCCCGGATGATCCGACGCTCGCGCTCGAGCCGCGCCTTCCGCCCGAGGTTGAGCGCCCGCCGGAGGACGGTGCTCGTCTGGTCGAAGAGAATCGTTTCCTCGGTGATCTCGATCTTCCGGCCGCGCTTGCGCGCCGTCGTCGTGACGTACTTCTCCTCGATCGAGCTCCCCTCGTACTCCTTCCCCTCGTCGACCTCGAGCGGCTCGTCCGTCGCCGTGAAGCCGACGACCGTCTCGAGCGGCCGCCGAGACGGCATGACCTCGACGAGTCGATCGCCGATCATGTCCTCCTGGCGGTAGTCGTAGCCCGCGATGACCTTCTGGGCGAGGAGCGCGCCGACCGCCTTCGGGAACGCGGTCGACGTGACCTCCTCCTGGTAGACGTACCGGATCGCGTTCCCGCGCTGGCGCGCCCCCGGGAGCGTCTCCTCGACGGGGCCGACGAGGGCCTCCCAGAGGCCACGGATCGAGACGTCCTCCGCGCGAAGGACGGGCCTCCCGCTCGAGTCCTTCTTGCCGAGGAGGTCGACGAGCTTCCGGACGAGGACCTTGTCCCCGTACGCCTCCTTGAGGCTCTTGAGGTCGGCCACGCGCATCGCTTCGTCTCCCCCTTCCCCGTCTCGAGTCCTTGCCGTTCGTCGGCCTACGTCGTCACCGTCAGCGCGTTCTTGCAGGGCGACGAGATGAAGACCTTCGTGGCCGAGACGTACTCGACCTCGAAGACGCCGCCGATCTTCTCGCTGGTCGTCGCGAACCGGACGTCGTCGGCGTCCAGGTCGTTGAACGTCTCGATCTGGTCCGCCGCCGCCCCCGCCACGATCAGGTTCTGGTCGACGCGGTTCTTCACGACGAGCTTCTCGCCGACCCTCGCCGCCGACGGCGCCGGGAGCGTGATCGTGACCCCCGTCCCGCCGTCGACGAGGATCGTCCGACCGAGGTCGCCCTCGACGACCGTGTAGTTCGCGGCCTTGCTCATCGGCTTCCGCGCGTCGGCGGAGAGCCGCCAGCGCAGGTTCGCCCCGCTCTGGACCGCGACGAACTCGAGGAACTCCCCGTCGGCCTGGAGGTTGAAGTCCGTCCGGCCGTTCGGGGCCGCGCCGTTCGTCGCCGTGATCGTGACGATGCCGGCGGCGACGTCCTTCGCGAGGATCCGGAGCCGCTGCCCGAGCGCCGTCGGGACCGGGAGCGTCCGGGCCTCCGCCGCGGCCGAGACGATCGGGCAGACGCCGTTGAACCAGCCGGCGACCCCGATCGAACCGGCGGCCCCGGGATCCTTCACCATGGACGGCTGCCCCTGCGGCCGCGGAAGGTCGAACGTGCTCATGTACTCGCCGAGGACGGAGGTCTGGGCCGTCCCCGAGGAGAGTGCCTTCGCGATCGCGGCGAGCGGGTCGGTCGTGACCTGGACCTTCTGGGGCTCGAGCGCGTTGCCCGACGCCTTCTCCGGGCAGAGGAAGTCGTCCTTGACGACGGTCCCGGAGGACATCGGGTAGCGCGCCCCGGTCCACTTCGCGACCCGGATGTCGTCGGCCTTGTCCTTGGCGGCCGCGTCCATCGAGACGCCGAGGAACACGCGCGCGAACTCGCGCTGCGTCGTCGCCTCGTCGACGTGCCAGGGGAAGTCCGCGGCGGAGACGGTGATGTCGTTCGCCTCGTCCCACCAGATGAGGTCGCCGCACTCGATCGCGGTCGATTTCGAGGAGCCGGTCGGATAGCTCTTGAACTCGACCGGGCCCTTGTAGCTCCGCCTGTTCGTCGACGCCATGACCCCTTCCCCCCTTCCTCGCCTACGCAAGGCCCCGCGGCGCGGAGCCCCTTCGGTCGATCGGTCGCGATGTCGTACGCTCCTCGGCTACCCGCCGAAGGCCGCGAGCGCCTCCTCGTCCGACGGCTCCTTCTCCCTCGAGCCGGCACTCGGGCTCTGCCGCGCCTCGCTCCTCGGCTTCCCCGCAGCGCTTGACGAGGCCGGCGCCGTCCCGACGGCCTTCTTCGTCGTCTCGACGACCCGGACCGCGGCGTCGGCGGGGAGGTCCTTGACCGCCTCCTGGAGGCTCTTCCGGACGTCCTCGGCGAGACCGGAGCTCGCGATCGCCGCCTCGATCTTGGCGGCTCGCTCGGCCCTTTCCGCGGCCTCGACCTTCACCCGGAGCTCCCCGTTCTCCTTCTTGAGCCCCTCGATCGCCGTCTCGAGCGCCGAGACCTTCGCCTTGATCTCGTCGCGCTCCTTGCGGGTGCCGTCGAGCTGCTCGCGAAGCTCCTTCTCCCGCGCCTCGAGGAGCGCGACCACTTTCTCCCGCCCGTCCGCCTTCGCCGCCTCGGTGCTCACGTCCTCGCCCTCCTGCTCCTTGCTCTCGAACATGCCCCGCGTCGTCGCGGGGTCCGTGACCACGTCGACCGAGAGGACCTCGACGATCCGGACGACGTCCTCCCAGCCCTCCCAGCCGTCCTCCTCGAGCTCGACGACCTCGACGACCGCGTTGTGGGAGAGCCCGAACGCCGCGGGATCCGCCTTGACGTCCGCGAGCCAGGTCCGACGCGACGGGGCGACGTGGAGGTCGGCCCGATGCCCGCCCGGATGGAAGCGGACGTTCTTGAGCCGGCCCATGAACGCCTCGACCTGACGCGGTCGGCCGTCGGCGATGCCGGGATCCCAATGGTTCCGGAAGACCTTGACGCCCTCATAGAGCGGCGTCGCCGGCTCGAGGACCTCGTCCCGGTAGCGGCGCCGGTTCCGGCTCTTGTTCGAGTTGACCTTGACGTTCCGGACGACGCCGGCCGCATCGTCGATCGACGAGTCGCGGTCGAGCTCGATGGACGCCGAGAACTCCTCGCGGACGACGACCCGCCCGCGAAGCTCGCTACCCGCCGTCCTCGTCCCCGTCGGCAATCGCGCCCTCCGGCATTCCGTTCGCGGCGATGGTATGCCCCTCCTCGGGGAGGACGCCGGCCGCGCGGAGGGCGTGCTCGACCTCCCGGTCGACGGACGTCGCGAAGTAGATCGAGAGCTCGTCGACGAGCTCCGCGAGCGCCTGGGCCTTGATCCGGGCCGCGCGCGGGACGCGCTCCCGGATGAACGCTCGGAGGTCCGCGAGGTTCGGTTCTCGCACGTTAAGCCCCCTTAACCCGACGAGGTTGCACCTCGTCGGTAGGTATGGCTCACGGCTCAGACATCGGAGCGGCGGCGCGCGAGGAAGCGGGCGACCATCTCCCCGAGCTCGGCGAGTCGGACGCGCTCGGGCGCCGGGAACCGGTCGACGGCGGACGTGTCGTCGGGATCCGGCCGGAGGCGGGTCCGGATCTCGTCTTGGATGGCGCGAAGGACTTCTACCGACTCCTCTCCCGTGAGCCGCGCGATGATCTGCGAGGTGGAGAGGGCGCGAAGCTCGGGGACCGTCAGCAAGACGTAACCTCCCTCGTCGATGCTTCCCTCCGAGGCCTTCGGCGCTCGGCCTCCGTCCGGCGACGCTCGAAGGCGTCGAGGATTTCTCGCCCCGGCGTTCTCTCGGACCCCGAGCGCCCGCCCGGGTCGCCCTCTTCCATGTTCCTTGCGATCATCTCGACGTCGATCCGCAGCGCGGCCCGGGCCTCGTCGTCCAGAGCGTCGCCGGCGAACTCGACGATGCGGTCGACCGCCCAAGCTACACGGCGAGATCCATCGCCGTCGACCTGCTTCCACCGCGAGAGGAACCGGAGACGCTCGGGATCGGTCGCCGGTTGCCTCCCCCGCGCCCGAGACGCCGCCTCGACGATCCCGTCCGCGAAACTCGCGTAGTACGAGTAGGAGAGGGCCGCGTGATCGGCGCTCGACGGCGGATCGACGGTCGCGAGAACCGTCCCTTGCCAGAAGCGCTCGGCGTCGGATCCCCTCCACCGTTCCGGGAATCGGCGCTCCATGAGCCGACCGACGGCCCGGCGGGAGAGGGCTTGAGCGATCCCCTCCTCAATGACCTCGTCCCGCTTCGTCATGCGCTCCGGAAGCGCGGCCCCGAACTGGTGGGCGACCTCCTGGTATACGACCCCGACGCCGTAGAAGATGCGCTTCGCGTCTTCGACGGTCAGGCGGGGCGGCGGCAGATCGAGGCCGAGCGACCGAACGACCTCGGCCGACCCCGCGAGCCCGACGAACCAGTCGACGAACCTCGAGCGCGTGGGGTCGTAGGCCGTCCCTCCCGCCCGATCGTCCGCGTACGCGCTCGCGCCGGGGAAGCGGGCATCCCAGCGCGCGCGGTCCCGCTCGAAGTCCGGCTTGACCGAGACCCGCTGGCGCATGATTCCCTGCGCCGCGAAGGCGTCCCGGGCGGAGTAGACCACGTCCTCCGGGGACGTCGGAAGCTCGGGCCGCGCGGATCCAATCGGCGGCTCGCCCTTCGGAATGGCGGGGACGAGACGCCTCGTCGACTCGGGGCGACCGAACGGGTCCTCCGGCGGCGGACCGGACGGCGCGGGAGGAGATCGGGGCGGGCTTGGCGGGCCGGGAGGACTCGGCGACGCGGAGCCCCGCTTGGGACCGCCTCGAGAGGCCGTCGACCGTCTCGGCGCCGCCGAAGCGCGCCTCTTCCGCTTCCCCGGCTTCCCTCGCTTCTTCGCTCCCGAGAGCCTCCCGAGTTCGGGGAAGAGGTCGGCAAGCGTCTGACGCTTCGACCGGGACCGCCGATTCGGACTCGGCTTCTTCGCCCTCGCCTTCCGCTTCTTCTTGAGGTCTCGCTCGAGGTCCCGAAGCGGCTTGATCCCCCTCGCCGCCGTCGAGAAGTCCCCGAGCTGGAGCTTGCCGGCCTTCCAGAGCTCGTAGCGCCGGCGGCCGAGGATCGGAAGGGCGAAGCCCGGCTCCTCGGCCTCCTTCTCGGCAAGCCAGTCCTTCCAGGTCGTCCGACCAGGGACCTCGCCATCCATCTCCGCGCGCGCATCGTCCTCGTCGTCGCCGAGCTTGAGCTTCCGGAGCTCGGGGAAGATGTCCTCGAGCCGCTTCGCGACGGGGACGTGCACGCACCGGCAACCCGGGTGAATAGGGAGGTTCGGGCGGCGGGCGCCGAGCCGGTAGAACTTGCCATCGAGCTCGCCGCAGATCGGGCAGGTTCGAGGGTCGAGCGTCGCGAGGTGCTGGACGCCCTTGTACCGGGTCGCGTTCTTCTCGACGAAGGCGTCGTTCGCGACGTTCGCGGCCTCCTGGAGCTCCGTCCTCGCGATCAGGAGGGCGCGCGCCTTCGTCAGGCCGGCGACCCTCGCGCGGAGCCGGCGAGCGGCCTTCGCCGCCCCCTCGCCGAGGGCGATCGAGAGCGCGATTGAGCGCTGCGCCGCAAGAACCTGGTCGGCGGGGAGCTTCGCGAACGGCCTCCTCGGCCGGCGCTGGGCGAGCGCCGCGGCGATGTCAAGGTCGGCGACGCGATCGAACCGGACGAGCTCCTTCGCCCCCTTCGGGAGTCGACCGTTCGCGCTCCGGAAGAGGTCCTTCGCGACGAGGTCCCGAACCTTCCCGACCCGCTCGTCGAGGAGCCGTTCTCCGAGACGGGCGAGAGCGCGCGTCCTCGAGCGGAGCTCGGCGAGGAGCCGGTCGACACGCTCCCGTCGGTAGCCCTCGAGGCCGCGCTCGGCCTCCCTGACGACCTCCCGCAGCGCCTCGCGGTAGAGGTCGAGGAGGTCACGATAGGTCGTCTTCTCGATCCGGGAGAGAGCGACGCGTTGCTGGAGGACGTCGTCCCGGACGCGGCGGTTGTACGGGCGCCGCCTCGCCGGCCCGTCCGCCACGGGTCAGGCTTCGCGACGTCGAAGCGCGAGCCAGCCGATCGGGGGTCGGCGCGCCCTCCCGGTCGGTCGCCGGCGGGCGAAGCAACGCGCGCAGACCTCGACGCGCCCGAAGGGTCGCCGGAGAGAGAGCCAGGCGTGTAAACCGAGACGGCAAAGGATCCGACGGAGAAACGCGCGCACGACTCGGTTGTATGGCGGCGACTACTCGTCGATGAGGAACTCGAGAATCGCGGGCCCGAGAAGCGAGAGGACGCGCGCGCGGTCGGGAGTCGGGACCGGCGTCGGAGAAGTCGGAGTTCGGTCCGGCGCGGGAACCTTGCCGCGCGGCCGAGGAGAGAGTCGGGACGCGAGGACCGGACCGTCGTCACCACCACCCGAGAGCTCCGGGAAGGTCGTCGTCGCCGCCGGCGCCGGCGCGGCCGACAGGAGAATCACGGGATCGGGGAGGACGACGACAGGCCCGAGAGAGGTCGTCACCGGGGGAACGAGACCGATTGCCGAGACGGGATCCGGCGCGATGACGACGGCGCCCGGAATGACGACGACGGCCGCGACGGAGGAGGTCGACCCAACGGCGTCCGGCTGCGCCTCGACGGGTCCGGGGAGGGTCGCCGCGGACGGGATGGTCCCCAATCCCGATGCGGGCGAGGGTGTGATCGTGACGGGACCCGCGATCGTCGCCGCCGAGGGAGCGCCCCCGGCGGCCGAGCTCGGATCCGGAGCGACGGAGATCGCGCCGGGGATCGCCGAGGCACCCGGGGCCGACGACGCGGCATTCGCGGGCGACGGCGCGAGCGCGACGGCCCCGGGGACGACCTCGACCGCCGGGGCCGAAGACGTCGTGACAACGGGATCGGGCGCGACCGCGAGAGGTCCCGCGACGAGGGCTACGCTCGGCGCGCCCGTCACCGTCAACGCGGGATCGGGCGTCGCGATGAAGACCGAGACGATCGACGCGGACGGCCCCGAAACCGTCCCGGCGACCGCGTCTGGCGTGACGGTCTGCGGCGCCCCGCCCGTCGGACTCTCGAGTGAGACGGGCGGAGAGGGATCGTGGACGGTGAGCGTTGGCTGCCACTGCCATGACGAGCGCCCACCCAGCGCCATGTCGAGCCGGGAGCGCAGGCCGGTCATGCTCGTGAGGGAGCTCACGACTCCGGCCTTCGGCTGTACTGCTCGGCGCGGATCTCCAGCATAACGGCGGTGGACTCGGCCACGAGCTCGCGCGCCTGACGGAGAAGATCCTCCAGCTCCTCGTCGGACTTGAGGGACAGGTCCGGACGCGCGGCGTCCAGCGTCGCGGCTTCCGCGATCACCCACTCACCAACTGGATCGCGCCCCACCAGTTCGTCGCGGTGGTCGCAGACTTCGCGATCTCGAGGAAGCACAACGCGGCGTCGTCGAACACCCTCATGAGGTTGAACGCCGAGTTGATCCCGTCGAGGATCACGGGGAAGTTCGCGAGCGGCATGGGCACGAACGCGAGCGGGTGCCCGATGAACCAGTTCACGACACCCGAGGCCATCGCCGCCGACAGGTTGAAGGCGTTGGTCCCCGCACCGGCATCGCCCATCCGGCGCAGGCCGGTGTCCGCGGTCGCCAGCGGCACGAACCAGTGCGGGGCCGTGAACGGGACCGTGTTCACGGCGGCGGCCGAGGCGATCGTCGAGAGCGTCTGGCTCGTCGAGGCGTTCCCGTCCTGGTCCATGTAGTCGCACGTCAAGGTCGGAGTCGCGGCCGGCAACACCGTCGTCACCTCGCCGCTGATGAACGAGCCCGGCGCGAGGGCGGCCGTCTGGTAGCGCGTCGGCGGGTTGACCGAGTCGACCGACCGGGGATCGACCGTCATGGTGTGCGTCATGTCCCAGAGCCTGTCGTAGAGGAGAAGCATCTGCCCGGCGACGCTTGCCTGCACCGTCAGCGTCGTCAGGTGAAGCTGGTCTCCGCCGGCGGCGTTCTGCTGCGTCAAGGCGCCTGTCGTCGTGCGCGTGCAGGCCCGGCCGGTCCCCGTCGTGCCGCCGACGCCGCCCGCCGCGGGCACGGCACCCACGTTCCAGAGCGAGTTGCTCCTCGCCGCGACGCCCGCCGCGCCGGCCTTGGTGAACATCAAGCACTGCGACTTGCCGCCCGTCGTCGCTTCGGCGATCAGGTCGGACAGCGAGGCGAACCCGGCGTTGACCACGCGCCCTTGACGGCGCGCGAACCCGCGCGCGATCCGGTTGAGTCTCTGGATCGCGTAGTCGAGCAGGCTCGCGAAGCTGCCGCCCTTGAGCGGGCCGCAGAAATCGCCGCCCTTGCAGGCGTAGACGCGGCCGGGCACGTTCGCAACGAGGATCGGCGGCCCGTACCAGTTCGCCATCGCCTGCGAGATCCGCTCGGCCTGGCCGGGCCCGAGCCAGCGGTCGAGTCTCGACGCATGCGTGGAGGCACGCGGGATCACGAGAGGTGGAGGATCCCCTCCGCGTTCCACTGGATCGTCAAGTCGCCGCCGTTCGTCGCAATCGGGAATCCACCGGTGTCGATGTAGGCGATCAACTGGCTGGTCGTGTCGTCCGCGGCCCCGTTCTTGAACACGATCGCGGCCTTCGCCGTGCCCGCGTTGATCCCCGCCCATGTCAGGTCCGCGGCGTCGAACTCGCCTCGGTCGTTAGCGTCGTCCTGGGCGAACGCCTTCGAGGCGAGCGTCTTTCGACCGGAACCCGAGTAGCCGCCGGCGTAGCCGGTCCCGGAGAGCTCGTGGCTCTGGGGGTCGTTCGCGGAGCCGTCGTCGACGGTCGCGTGGTCGGCGTTGAACGTGTAGCCGGTCCCGACGAGCATGACCTTGATCGTGTCGTTCGTGAGGTCGATCTCGCCCGAGAGGTCCTGCTTCTTCCCCCGGTTGTACCAGGCGTTCGCCACGCGTCACACTCCCTCGGGTCGGCTCGACCCGGAGATCCCCGTCACCGAGCCGTCGGGTCCGACCCGAACATCGAGGTCGAGCTTCCGCGGTCGGGGCTCGGGGACGTTGACATCGTTCTGGATCGCGCCCTTCTCGAAGACGACCTGGACCGACGGGGCCGGCAACGGCGGCAAAGGCGGCGGCGCGGGCACCGGAGCCGGAGCCTCGACGGTCGTCGTTGCCTTGACCGCGCCTTCCGCGATCGTCGTCCGGGCGTCGACCTCGATCGCGCCCTTCTCGATCTTCACGGGCGCCTCGACCTTGACGTTCGCCACCGGAGGATCCTGCTTCGGGACGTGGACATGCGCTTCGATCTTGGGCGCGGGCGCCGGAGGCGCCGCCGCGCGGACGCGGGCGTCCGCCTCGAGAGCGGCAACGCGACCGGCGAGCTCGTCGTCCTCCTCTCGAATGCGCGTGGGACGTCGGTCCTCGTCCTCGAGGAAGCTCTCGCGCGCCTCTTCGTCATCGCCCTCGTCGTCTCCTCGGGTCGGACCACGCGGGCGAGGGCGACGGTCGCCTTCGCCTCCTTCGCCCCCGTCCTCCTCGTCCTCGCGCCCGAGGTCTTCGACCTCTTCCGCCTCGATCCGCTCGAGCTCCGTGTCGGGATCAAGGCCGTCGCGCTCCATGGCCGTCCGCCGGCTCATCGCCCCGGCGGCGACCATGGCGACGTTCGAGCGGACCTCCTTCTCGCGGTCCCGTGAGACGATCGGGGGGTACTCCCACTCGACCTCCCAGGGGTCGTAGCTTGCGGGGATCTTCGATCCCGGGTTCTCGCGGTCGACCTCGACGACCCAGACCCAGAGCGGCGTGAGGACGTCCGACGTGACCTCGCGCCAGTCCTCGACTTCTTTGACCGGGACGCCCTCCGTGACCATGGTCGACGCGTAGTTCGCGTTCGAGCCGTCGCCCGAGACCATGAACTCGGCGAGGCCGGCGCCGGCGGCGACGGCGAGGAGGATGGCGCGCCCGTCGTGATGGACGTCCGCGGCCTGGAGGTTCGGCGAGATGAACTTGTAGTCGACCCCGCGGCCGGCATTGATCACGGTCCCCGGCCGGAACTTCTTCTGCCGGACCTCGACGTTCGGATGCGGCTTCGTCTCGCCCCACTTGGCGCGCTGGTCGTCCGCCTCGTCCTGCTCCTTCTGGAGGAACGCCTTGACCTGCTGCTCCTTCTTGTCGAACGTCCGGACGAGCGCGACCGCGGAGCGGACCTTCGAGAGGACGATCCGGTCCCGGAGCCAGGAACCGTAGAGGTCGACGTAGGGGACGATCGAGGCGAAGGGGGAGACGCCGCGCCTCTCGCAAAGGTCGGACTCGCAGGCGTGGAAGAGGACATCCGTCGCCGGAATCTCCTCGTCGAGCTCCTTCGGGTTCGACGCCTTGACCTTCTTGAAGCTCTGGATCGTCTCGACGTCGCCCTCCTCGGTGACGATCCCGCCCTCCTCGCTCCCGGTCTGCGGGTCCTTGATCAGCTCGGGATCGATGAACCGGGGCGCGAGGACCTTCCAGGGGATCGTCCGCGCGGCGCGGGCTTCGGTCGCCGTCTCGGGACCGCCATCGGGAGCGACGGCGCGCTCGACGGAGAACCGGCGGATGAAGACCTCGCCGTCGCGGAGGAGCCGGACGAGGATCTCGCGCTTGCGCCGACGCCAGTTCGCCGTCCGGACGAACCGCTTCCAGGCGAGGGCGAGGGCGTCCCGGAGCTCCTTCGGCCCCTGGGGGAACTTCGGCTGGGGTCCTCGGCCGAGGACGTAGGAAACATAGCGCCGGAGGACGCCGCGCATGTGGGCGTTCGCGAGGACGAGCCGCCGGACCTTCAGCCGGACGCCGACACGGTCCTCCTCGGGGACCGTCTTCCGGCCCTCGGGAATGAGCCGGGAACCGGAGGAGAGGAGCTCCCATTGGCGCTCGTCGTCCTCAGGGAGCGCGTACGGGTCGAAGATCGTCACCTCGGAGGCCCCTCGGAAAGCCTCCCAGGCACGGCGAACCCGATCGAGGAGCCCCAAGTCGCGCTCTCCGTCCCTCGCCGGCAGGTTAAGGAGGGTTAACCCGCCACCCCGCGAGGCGAGCCCGGGAGGGCGAGGGGCCGCGGGTCGCGAGGGAGGGAATCTCGCTCAGGAAGGACGGCCGCCCGCCCTCCCGGAGCGCGCCGGGCTAGGGCATGGAGAGGGTAGGCCCAGGAGATGTCAGGGGATGCATCTATAATCGACCCCGAGTCAGAGATGTTTGACGACGGCGAGGAGGCGTGAGAATGAAGTGCCCCCACTGCACCGTTGCGTTTCACTACGTGTCTAAGACGGCTTTCCTAGATGGAACTGGCGACGGTTACTGCTACGCGATCGAGTACGCGCTTTGCCCAGAATGCGGGAACTGGATTCTCTATCTCTTCTCGGGGGTCGTTGACGAAGACATGGACGGCAACCCCTACTTCAAGAGTCGACGACCATCTCGCTTGATCTATCCGAAAGCCTCAAGCCGGGGCCCCTGTCCGCCGGAAGTCCCGTGTGATCGGGAACTTCGCGGCTCATCCCGAGAAGAGCCAGAGTACCGGACAGATAGTCCCCGTCGAACCTCGCGAGGCTGAGTCCAACCTTGCGGTCCTTGAGGCGTTGTTCGACTTCTACTATGTTCAGCCCGCCCAGCTCGCGAAGAAGAAGACCCAGCTCGACGCCAAGCTCAAAGACGCCGGCAAGAACTCCAAGGTGAGGTAGGGGCCCGCCGACTACGGATCGGCCGCCCCTCGGCGGGCGCTGGAGGCCTTCGCGTACTCGAGGGCGGCCCACTCGAGCGCGAGACGCGCGGTCTCGCCCCGCTCGGCGAAGTCGACGGCGGCGGTCCGGAGACGGGCCTCCGCCTCGAGGAGCGCCCGCTCCCGGGCGGCGCGGACGACAACCGCCGCGAAGGCCTTCACGGACGCACACGCTCCTTCGGCGCCTCGTCCGGGATGGGCCAGATCTCGACACCGACGTCGCCACCGACGCAGCTCGGGAGCTGCCAAGCAACGTTCATGAGGAGCTTCCCGTCCTCGGGCGCGACAAAGAGGACCGCGGACGAGATCCGCACGAAGCGCCAGCACTCGGGGAGTCGCTCGCTCATGCGATCTCGTCCTCGGGGATCCCGTCGAAGAACTCGCCCCGCCGGCGGGGCGCAACGAGCTCGTCCTCGCCGCGCGAGGCGGCGGACTCGAGCCAGCCCCGGATGCCCTCGCGGCAGAACCACATCGCCATGACCGTGTCCGTCGCCCGCCCGTGAGGGTAGGCGAGCGTCTCGGCGACCCAGACGCAGGGACCGCACTCGCAGTAGAGCGGGTGGCCGTTCGCCCGCGGGTTGAGCTCCCGCGGCACGACCCACGCCCCGTTCGCGAACTCGACGTCGAGGCCGGGGAGCCCGAGCACCGGGTCCGCCTTGTTCGAGCCCGTCAGGAACGGGACGATGAGCGGCCACCAGGGGAACCGGCCGCCGAGCTCACGGACCCACTCCTCGAGCGCCGCCTGGTAGCCGTTGTTCTCGACGACGACGGCCTGGGGTCGCCATCGCTCGACGACGCCGCCGATCGCGCGGGCGACCGCCGGCGAACTCCCCTTGATCCGCACGACGTCGAGCGGGCGGCGGACGCCATGAGCGTCGACGGCCGCGGCGAAGGCGACGTTGCCCGGACGTTTGGCGGACGAGAGGTCGACGCCGACGAACCGGACCCAGTCGCGCGGGAGCGGCTCGGGGATCGACTCGCGGAGGCCGAGCTCGAGGGCCCGCTCGAAGTGGGGGAAGGCGAGCTCCTCGGACGCGTACGGCCGCATCCGGTAGCCCTGGGCGAAGGCACGGGGGCCGATCTCCAGCTCGCGCTTGCGAAGGGCGGCGGGGCCCCAGCGATCGACCCAGCCGGGGAGGCGTCCGCGGAAGTCCATCCCCTTCTACGTCCCCCCGCGCGGAGACGCGAGGGCACGGATCGCCCGATCCTCCTCGGCCGAGAGCGTCCAGAGCCCTTGGCGCCCGCGGAGCGGGTGGGGCTCGCGTAGCGGGCGGATGTCCGCGAGCAGCCACGCGAAGCGCCCCGGTGAGAGGTCGCCCAGAACGGCTTCGACCGGCGAAACCGACGCCCCTCCGGGCGTGGCAGCCGCCGCGACCCATAGGCGGTGCCCGCAGTCGGCCGCGCTCAGGACACGGAAGCAGGCCGAAATCCGAGCCACGGCGACGACGGCGCCGAGAGCGGGAGGTCGATCCATCACATCCAGGACGCGGAGGCCAAGGTTCGGCCCGGCGGCGCGGAGGATCGCCTCCCCCTCCTCGAGCCGCGGGCGGCGATGCGCCGCGTGGATCGCGACCTCGCCGCGGTAGTCGGTCCCCCACGACCGCGTCTCGACGGTCTTCAACCCGGCATCGACGAAACTCGCCCACGGCTGCCAGAGCGAGAGGGCGCGCATCACGACCCCCTCCTCGCGCCGCTCCCGACGATCCCGATCAGCCACCCCCGCGCGGACACGAGGTCGGGTGGCGAGCCGGGAAGGTCCTGAAGATCGCGCAGGGCCTCGGAGGCGAGGCCGCGCAACCGCTCCACCTCCGCGACCGGGTCGCATCCGGGCGCGAGGTTCGCGGCACGGTCGACCTCATCATCCTCCAAGCGCTGGAGAAGATCGGCGGCCTCTCGGGCCGCGTGGACGAGCTCGGCAACATCTTCCGGGTCCGGAACCTTCCCGGCCGCTACCGCGTCGGAGAGGAGCCGGAGACGCTCGACGAGGCAGGACCCATTCACGAAGCTCATGATCGACGACCTCGATCAAGGAACGCCGGCGGCCGGATCGGCTCGATCACGATCCGGGCCCGGCACTCCGCACAGAGGGGGAGGGCGATCCGCTTTGTCTTCCCGGCAACCGTGACCTCGACGTCCCGCGCCGTGGTCCAGCCCCCGGCCCGCCGGGTCCCGCAGGAGACGCAGCCGACCGCCGAGACCCGAAGAAGGGTCCGGCCAACGTGGAACCGCCCGACGTTGAAGCGGTCGGGGATCATCGCCGGCACTCGAGCCCGCAGGCCTTGAGGGCACGGAGGAGGGGATCCCAGGGCCCAAGCCACCGGCGGGGGAAGCCCTCGATCCGGCCATCCCTCCAGCTCGAGCCCGGACGCCTCGAGTAGACGGCGCTCTTCGAGATCCGGACCTCGTAGTTCCCGACGGTCGGCGACCCGGAGAGGTCGTTCGCGATCCGCATCTCGCCGAGCGAGACGGCGCGCTCGCGCGAGCCGGCGGGCCAGAGCTCGAAGCGGACGACGATCACGAGACGAGGGACCGCTTGAGGTCGAGGATCACGGCATGAAGGCGCGCGAACTCGGCGGACTCGAGGAGGCCGTACCGCCAGTCGATCCAGGCGAGGCAGAAGAGGGCATGGAGCAGGCTCGCGGCGCGCGGCGGTCGGCGCGGGAGCCGGAACATGCGAGGCGGAGGGACGGGCACGGCTCAGGCCCTCGCCTTCGTCCGCTTCTTCGATGCGACCTTCTTCCCGCGCTTCTTCTTCTTCGCCGTCGTCTCGGAGGTCTTCGTCTCGGCGGCCGCCCACCATCGCGGATCGGGGATCTCCTTCCGCGCGGCGGCCTCGAGCTCGGCGATGTCGAGGCCGAGGACGCCCGCGAGCCAGGTCGCCTCCTCGTGCTCCTTCTCGAGGATCGTCGGGTTGAACCGCCGGAGGCAGCCGACGAGGTTCTCGAGGAGCCGCCGCCAGAGCTCGGAGGCCCAGGCGGACTCGTCGTCGGCGACCGCCTTCCAGAGCTTCTTCCGTTCGGCCACGTAGCCGGAGCCGATCCAGGCTTTCTCGGGATGCGGGACCCCGTAGACGGCGACGAGCGAGCGGAGCTTCTCGGCGTCGGGAACCGCGACCTTCTCCTCGTCGATCGCCGTCCGGACCGCGTCAACGACATGCGCCATGCGCCGTCGCGAGATCCGCTCCCTCGAGTCCTCGAGCTTCTCCTTCGTGGACCGCTCGGCGGCCGGCTTCTTCTCCTTCCTCGGGCGCCCGTAGTCGCTCTCCTTCCTCGGAAGGACCCACTCCTTCCGGCCGGCGTCGTCGCCGACGACGACGATCGCCGGGACGGCGCCCTTCTCGCCCTTCTTCGCCTTGTCGAAGCGCCACTCCACCTCCGCCTTCTCGACGTGCTCCTCGAGACCCGGGAGGATCTCGCGGGCCGAGTGGACGTGACGCTTGAGGAGGACCGTCTTCGGGTTCTCGACCTTCGCCTTCTCGACCTGGAGGAGGACATGGGCCCCGAGCTTCGCGTTCCAGCAGGTCCCGTCGCGGCAGACGGCCTTGCGGACGTCGGCCTCCTCGAGCTCGTCGTCGAAGAGGCCGGGGCTCCGGAGCGACGTCTTCGGGCAGGTCTCGCAGGGGCCCGCGCGAGGGAGGAGGGTCGCGTCGTCGAGCTTCCAGGGCGCCTTGCCGAGGACGTGGAGCTTCTCGGCGAGGAGCCGGTCGAGCCGGTCCTTGCTGTCGATCCGCCAGTGGGAGTTCGAGAGCTCCTTCGCGAGCTCGTGCTGGGAGGCCGGATCGAGCTTCGCGACCTCCTCGAGCCAGGAGACGGGCCAGTCACCGGCGCCGGCCTTGTTCTTCGCGACGAGCGCCCGGACGGACTCGTCGAGGTTCTTGAGGTTCGCGCGGGCGGCGACCCACCGGATCGGCTTCGAGAGATGGTCGGCGACGGCCTTGACGTTCCAGCCGGGGCGATCGAGGAGGGAGGCGACGACCTCGGCCTGACGGAACGGATCCTGGGCCTTCCACGACTCGTGCTCGGCAATGACGAGCGCCTCGACCTGAGCGTCCGTAAGGTCCTCGACGACGCAGAGGGCGTCCAGGCCGAGGAGCTCGGCGACCTTCGCCCGGCGGTGGCCCAGGACGATCTCGTACTCGCCGGGATGGCCGGCGCGGGGCCGGACGAGGCACGGCTGCTTCTGCCCGTCGCACTCGATCGATGCTCGGAGCTCGGCGACCGAGTCGGGGGTGATCTCGCCGCGCGGGTTCTTCGGGCACGGATGGAGGAGAACGGGGGCGATCGGCTCGACCTTCAAGGCGACCCTCCTCGACGCGAGGTTAAGGCGCCTTAACCCGAGAGGACGGCCCTCGAGAGGCACCTACCGGAGCCTTCCCGGGCCTCGAGGATCGCCCGCAGCCGGAAGAGCGCGGCGGAGACGCGCTGGCTCACCCGGCTCTCGGAGATGCCCACCGCGAAGCCGATGGCCCGCATCGTCAGACCATGGCGGAAGTAGAGGTCGAGGATGGTTCGATCGACGGGCCGGTCGACGAGCGCAAGAAGCGCCTCGAACCCCTCGTCACCGTCGTCGCGAGGGAGGACTTCGGTTGCCGGGAGGAGCTCGAGGTAGGTGACGGCATCCCCGGATTCGTTGTCGACGAACGCGACCTGGTCGAGGCTCCCGTAGACGGGGAGGCGGCGTCCGTGACGCCGGTAGGAGCACGCGAGGCACGCGGACTCGCCAAGCCGGAGGCCGTCGGCGATCCGCCAGCGAATGCGCTGAGCGAGGAAGGCCCGGAAGCGATGGGGCTCGTTCTCGAACCGCTCGACGCCGTCGAGGAGCGCCTCGTAGGCGAAGGTCCGGAGGTCCTCGTCCCGGAGCCCCCACCTCGCGATCGTCCTTTGCCTGAACGCGTAGACGAACGCGTCGGTCTCGGCACATCGGACGTAGCGACACACGATCGCGTTTCGGTCCTCGGTCGATCGGGTTTCGCGATAGCGCCGCCAGAGGACGGCCTCGTCATGATCGACCGGCGCCGGAGGCGACGCGGCGCCGGGGTCCCGACGTCGAGGACGAACGGGAGCCATCCCGGGACGTCGGCAAGGCAGACTCGCATCAAGTCCTCCTCGATGAAGACCGTAGGTGCGCCGCGTCCGTGGCCGCGCGGAGCCGCGCGAAGACCTGACGGCCGGCCTCGACGACGAGATCCCATCGGCCGGGCCAGGGCTCGTACGTCCCCGCGCGGAGGACGGCGCCGGCGCGGTCGACGACCCGGAACGAGAAGTCCTGCAGCGTGAGAAAGACGACGAGCTCGAGCCGGAGGTCGTGCCGGCGCTCGACGGTCTGAACGGCGACGCCGTGCTCGGGGCCGTGCGGAGACGGCTTCCATCGCCGGCCGGGCCCCGGGGCGCTAATCCTCACGACCCGCCCCCGAAGACGGGGACGAGCTCGACCCGCGCCAGGGACTCTGAGGGCGAGAAGCCGGCGGGGACCTGGAATCGCTTCGCGACGTCGTACACGACCCGGAAGGCGTCGAGGATTTCCTGGACCTGATGCGGCGCCTTCGGCGCGCAGAGATCGCAGAGCGGGAGCCCCGTCTCGATCTCGACGCGGCGGTCGGCGAGGCCGACGACGGGGACGACGATCCGGACGCGGTACCGGGTCGGTCGCGGCAAGAACTCCGGAGGGACGAAGAGGCCCGGACAGTCCGAGCGCCCGCACCGAGCGGAGACATGCAGCGGCGGCCCGTCCCCTCCGATCCTCATCGGTCCGCCGCCTTGCGGTTCTCCGCGTCCAGCTCAGCGAAGAAACGGTCGATCTCCGCCTGATCGCGCTCGAGGATCTCGCGCGCGATCTGGTGCCCGCAGCCCGGGCAGGGAGGCCGATCGACGACGCGGCCGCGCCACCCGAAGCGCTTCCTGCACCTCGGGCACATCGCGTCCATGCAGGCGACGGGCTCGTCCTTCTCGGCCTCGGGATCTACCTTCCGATGGGGGTAACGGTCCTTGACGTGGTCGTGGACGAACCGTCCCTTGCTCGGCGCATCGAGAAGCGCGTCGTAGACCTCGAACGCGACGCCCGCGTACTCGTAGAGGGCCCCGTTCTGGAAGAGGATCCGGAGCGTCCGGCGAGCTCCGTCGTAGCCCACCGATCGGACGTTCGTGCTCTTGACGGGGTGCATGATCATCGTCACTCCTCCCCATCGACGAGATCGAAGACCGGCTCCCCGGCCGGCCCCATGAGGACCTCCCAGGTTCTCCCGCTCATGGGCTCGCGAATCGTCCAGACCCCGTCACGCCACTCGAAGACCGTGTCCGGGTACTCGGCGAACGGGATCGCGAGCCTCTCGCGCGCGACCGCGACGAGCGCCTCGCCGCCCCTCGGGCCGGGGAAGGGACGCCTCGCACGCTCTTGCTCGCCGACGTCCGCCTCGAGCGCGGCGAGGAGATCGTCCTCGCTCCCCGCTCGCCGGGCTCGCTTCGCCTTCATGTCCGGAGCCTTCCGGGGATCAGGCCGAGGCGGCAATCTTCCGCATCCCGCGGCGCGCGACTTCGACCGAGACGCCGTGGGCGTCCGCGACGAGCTCCGCCGCTTCGTCGGCGTCGCCGAGGGCGAGGGCGACGGCGCAGGCGTCTCCGAACCCCTCGCGCGTCGACGAGAAGACCCCCGCGAAGTCCCGAGCCTCCCGGAGAGCGACCTCGATCGGCCTCGGGCCCTTCGCGAGGACGACGGCGGCGGGGTCGTCGGAGCCTTCGTCGAGCGTCGCGACCCGGAGGGACGTGAAGAGCCGCCGACCCGCCCAGGCAACCTCGAGAAGGGCGCGCCGGGCGGCCGCCTCGCCGGCCTCGTCGGCGTCGAAGAGGAAGACGACGTCGCGGAAGTAGCGTGCGAGGATTCGAGCGTGCGGCCCCGAGAACGCGGTTCCAAGGGGCGAGACCGCTCCGCAGCCGACGCGGCGAAGGGCGAGGACGTCCATCTGGCCCTCGACGATCACGGCGACGTCGGGACGGCCGGTCGCGGCGAGGAGCTCGAAGAGCCCGTAGAGGAGGGACCGCTTCCGGAAGAGCGGCGTCTCGGGGCCGTTGAGGTACTTCGGCCGTCGCTCGTCATCGAGCGCCCGGCAGGAGAAGCCGACCACCGCACCGTCGAGGTCCCGGACGGGGAAGGCGATCCGGTTACGGAACCGGACGACAAGCTTCCCGTCGTCGCGCCGCTTCGCGAGGCCGGCATCGACGACGTCGTCGGGGAGGAATCCCTCGGACCGGAGCCGCTCGAGGAGGACGGGCCTCTCCGGCGCATAGCCAAGGAGGTAGGCGTCGCACTCGGGGCCGGCGCCGATCCCGCGACCGTCGAGATAGGTCCGGGCTTGCCGTCCCGGGGGGGAGACGAGGAGCTCGCGGAAGAGGGACGCCGCGGATGCGAGCGCGCCGAGGCGGCGCTCGCCGTTCACGTCCGCCGGCGCCGCCACTTGTCGATGAGCCTGATCGCGAAGTCCCGCTGCTTCGGCGTGAAACTCGACCGGCCGCGACTCAGGACGCCGTCGATGAAGTCGGCCTCGTAGTCGTCGACGTCGAAGTCCGAGTCCGCGTCGAGTCGCTCGATCTCGGCCCGGATCTCCGCGTCCGTCATGCTCTCCGGCACGTTAAGTCCCCTTAACTCGCCGGGAGGCATCGACGCCTCCCTTCGGGAGGCTTCCCCGCGGATGGCTTCAGACCGCGTCTCGGAAGGCCTCGGTGAGGTCGCCGACGACCACGGGCTCGCAGGCTCGCGTCGCCCGCGTCGGGCTTCCCTTACAGAAGACGAGGACATTCTGGTGCGTCTTCCCGAGCTTGCGCGACGTCGCGAACTGCCGGCCCGCGCGGATGGAGACCGACCCGCACATGGTCACGAGGACGGCCTCGTTGTAGAAGCGCGCGCCGGCTTGCTCGAAGGCGCGGATCGTGTCGAGGACGAAGCCGCGATAGGCGCCGCCGGCCTTGGGCTCCCGGACCTCTCCGACGACGAACACCGCGAAGCGATCGGGGGCAAGGAGCGCGACGGACTCGCGGATGATCGCGCCATACGCGGCGAGGAAGGCCGGATACTCGAGGACCGAGAGGTCGCGGGGATCATCGCTGTACTGCTCGAGGTCGGCGTAGGGCGGACAGGAGAACAGGAGGTCGAAGGGGGCGCGCTCGGCCGCCAGAACGGTTACGTCACGAGCATCGCCCTCGATCCAGACGGGGGCGGGGTCCGCCGAACGCGCGATCCTCTCTCCCTGCTCGCGATTCGCGGCAACCTGCTCGGGGCGGAGCTCGACTCCGACGTAGGCTCGGCCAAGCCGCGAAGCGACGAGGCCGCGGACGCTCCCGCCGGCGAGCGGATCGAGGACGCGTCCGGCCGGCGGCGCGAACCATCGATAGACGATCTCGCAGAGAACCGGATCGAAGACGCTGCAGACGCCCGCCGCTTCGATCTTCTGCGAGACCGGGTCCTCCTGCCCCACGCCGTTCCAGGTCTTGAGATTGAGGGGACGCCCCGAGCCATCGCCTCGAACCGTCTTCCCGTCCCGCCCGAGCTTCGCGGCGGGACGGGGACTACCGCCGGGCGGGACCGCATACGCGCGACCGAGCTCCGACTTGATCCCCAGCCCGATCCAGGCGCGCTTCCGCTCTTGCCAGTAACCCTGCCGCGCGTCCAGCACCGAGAAGGGGGGCACGAGGAAGCGCTCGGCGAGGCTCGGAGCATTCGCCCCGTCGGGACCTCCCCCCTCGTTGAGGAGGTCGTCGAGCTCGTCGGCCTCGAAGCCCGCAAGGAGTCGAAGGGGCTCATCCTCGATCCCCCGCAAGACAGCCGCGAGGTCGTCCTCGCTCCACGCCGCCTCCTCGCCGAGACGGTTGTCGGCGAGCGCCATCGCCGCCGCCCGATCGTCGTCGAGGTCGACGAAGCGGACCGGGACGAGCTCGAGCCCGAGCTTCATGGCCGCGAGCCGCCGCGCGTGGCCGGCGACGATCCTCCGATCGGACGCGCGGGCGACGATCGGAGGCCCCCACCCGAGCTTCCGGATCGTCTCCGCGAGCTTCTCGATCAACCGATCGGGGATGACGCGGGGGTTCCGCTCCCACGGGTGGATGGTCGCGAGCGACACCCACTCGGCCGCCGGGTCCCCCTCGCGCGGCATCGGCGGGACCATCCCACGCCTCTTCCGGGTCGCCCGAGTCATCCGTCCCTCCTCGGTCATGCCGCGGCCCGCCACCGCATGAGCGGATGCCGGTCGTCGACCGCGTTGACGATCTCGAAGTCGAGGTGCGCGTAGTCGTCGGAGACCCGCTCGATCAGAGTGCAGACCGTCGGCTTCCGCCGGAGATGGTGGTTCAGGTCGTCCTGGTGCCAGGGCGTCGAGATCATCCACCAGCGGCCCCACGGCTCGAGGCGCGTCATCCAGAGCTTGTCGAAGGCGTCGATGACCCGCTTCCGCATGACCTCGCTCGCCGCGTTGCGCTCGTCGACGGGGTCGTCGAAGCCCACGTACTCGCAGCGCCCCCCTACGCCGGTCGAGAGGATCCCGCGCGCCTCGAGCGAGGCCTCGATCGACCGGCCCGTCCGGTGGAGATGGAGCTTGTGGCGAGCCCAGCCCCGCCGCGCCTGGACGCGGTCGAGCATCGACGGTCGAACATGCGAGCACGCGGTCCGGAAGTCCGCATCGCCGTCGATGTAGTCCCGGACGCCAGCGACGCGGTCGGCGGCGAGCGGGTCCGTTGCCGAGATGAGCTTGATCCGACGATTCGTGTCCTGGCCGAGGAGGTAGAGCGGGAACCCGACGGAGAAGAGCGTCGTCTTGCCGTGACCCATCGGCGCATTGATGAGGGCCCCGAGCTCGCGCTCCCAGCAGTAGCCGATGTGGAGGATCCACGAGAGGTGCGGCGCGGCGAGCCGAAGCGGGCGCCGGGACTCGTCCTTGAGGATCGCGCTCGCGAACGCGACGAAGTCGACGAGCTCGGGGCGGGCGATCACGAGGAGGACGCCTCGACGGGAGCACTCGGGGCCTGGAGGACACGGCCCTCCGCCTCCCTGACGACGACGCCCATGTACTCGACGAGGGCGACCTGGGAGGCGACGACGACCGCGACGCCGGCGACGGGCTGCGTCGTCCCCTCGTTCCCGTCCGCCGGCGGCGGAGGAACGGCGAGGACGTCCGGGTCGTAGTAGCCGCCGATCTTCGCGAGGGAGAGCTCTACCCGCGCGAGGGCGGAGGCGGCGGCGACGCGCTCCCTCGGCTTCGTCGACCGGTCGGCGAGGACCTCATGACAGCTCCGCCGGGCGGCGAGGAGGCTCTCGAACCCCTCTCGTCGCGCCTCGAGTCGCTCGGGGTCGCGCTCCCACTTCTTCCGCCAGCGGGCCTCGACCCGGCGGATGAGCTTCTCGAGGTGCCCGTGCCCCGCCCCCCACTTCTCCTTGGCGACCCGGTACATGTCCGCCCAGGTCGTGCCGCGGTAGAGCATAAGCTCGACGAGGCGGAGGCGTTCCTCCATCTCGGCCTTGCCGGCGTGGGGCCTCTTCCGGGGCGGATAGGAGAATGGCTTCTCGTCTACGCCGCTCCGAGGGCCCGGAGCGCCTGGCTCTCGATCATCCGGACCTCGATCGGCGTCAGCCGCGTCCGCGACGCCGTCTCCCGCAGGGAGAGGGGAGTCCCGCTCCCGATCCCGTACCGAAGCTCGAGGACCCGCCTTTGCGGTTCGGGGAGTTTCGCGATCCGGTTGCGAACGACCTCTCGACAATCGTGTGCCTCCACAACGGAGTCCGGCCAGGTCTCCCGGGTCGAGGCGATCTGAAGGGCCTTCCAATCACCCATTCGCGCGACGCAGAGCGCCCGCGTCGCCGTCTTCTGGAGCTGGTGGACCTCACGCCGAGCTCGCCGCCCGCCCCGCTCGAGCCGCTCCCAGAGCCAGTCCGGCAGGCGGATCGACGCGCTCCTCCGTCCCTCCCCCTGCGCGGCTCTCCGGACGTAGGCGAAGAGATGGGTCGGCCACGCCCCCTTGTCGGGATCGTAGGTTCTCGCGGCGTGCCGGACGTCCGCGACGGCGGTCGCGAGGACATCCTCGGGGTCCGCCCCCTTCCTCCACTCCGGGTGCTCGCGGAGGTAGAAGACGATCAACGGGAACGAAAGGACGACGAGATCGCCGAGCGCGTCGCGATTCCCTCGTCCGGCTGCCCGGATCGTCTCGACGCCCGGCTCGACCGGACCGAGACGCTCGAGCTCTCGAGCGAGATCCAGGAAGTACGGTGTCGGGCTCACCGCTTCTTCGCCGGCTTCGGCTCCGTCGCCGCCGCGACCGCCTTCTCGTCCGCCGAGAGCGGATCGGGAAGAGTGGCCCGCTTGAAGGACGTCGCCCGCCACTTGCAGCCCTCGCAGACGCCGCAGCCGCCGCGACGCGGCCCGTAGCACGAGTGCGTCACGCGGAGGTGGGGGTAGGCCCCGACCTGTCGGGCCTTCTCGACGATCTCGCCGGGGATCGTCTGGATGTACGGAGCGATGACGTCGACACCCGAGGCGAGCGAGGTCCTCGCGATCGAGTGCATGAGGTTGACCCCGAGCGGCGAGTGGTTGACGGGCGACTCGCCGACGCGCGATCCGAGGTAGACGGACGCGCGACGCGCGGAGTCGGCCCAGGCGACCGCGGCGATCGCGAGGAGCGGGAAGGCCGGGAGAACGTCCTGACGGACCCGGCTCGCCTCGAGCTCGGGGTCGAGAAACGTCCAGCGGTCGTCCTTCGTCCGGAGCGAGGCGATCCGCGTGAGGAGATCGAAGGGGACCACGACATGGTCCGACTCGAGGAGTGCCGCGACGTCCTTCGCGGCCGCGAGCTCCGCCTCGCGGCATCGCTGCCCGTAGTCGAACGTGAGGAGGAGGACGTCATCCCCCGCCTTTCGGCGCTCGAAGGCGAGCGTCGCACTCTTGTAGCCGCCCGAGAGGAGGACCACGACCCGCCGCGCTCCGTTCACGTCCTCGACCTCCATTGGTTAAGTGCCCTTAACGCCCATCCTCGACAACCCGCTTCCGCTTCGGGACCTTCTTCTCCGGAGCCTTCCCGGCTTCCCGCTTCGCCTTGCACTCCGCACAGAGGGAGAGTCCTCCGAACGGGCCCGGAGACTTCGCCCCCTCGGCCCCGCATTCGAGACACCTCACGACCATGTCGCCCTCCCCCGACGCCTCGCCCGGCGCCGACTCCTCCGTCCCGACGCGCTCGACGATCGAGCGCCCGTCCTCCCCGAGCCGGACGCGGTAGGCACGGTCCGCGCGCTCGGCAAGGGCCCGCTGGTGGGTCACGATGAGGAACTGCCAGCCCTGGCCGGCGAGAGAGGCAAGGAGCTCGCCGAGCCCGTCGGCGTGCTCGGCCGCGACATGCCGGAACGGCTCGTCGGCTACGATGAGCCGCGCGAGGGGCGGACGGGAATGGCGGGCGACGACGAACCTGAGGACGAAGGCGACGACGTCGACGACCCCGCCGCCATGCCCGTCAACGAGCTCCGTCTCCACCTCCTCGCCGCCGTGAACCGTCGTGAGGAGGGGCGTCGCCGCGGCGACCCCGCGCTTCTCCTCCCAGAGGAAGCGGAAGCGGTAGTCACGCCGCCGGAACACCGCGCGGAGGGCGCGCGTGACGAGTCCCTCGACGCGGGCGCCGACCTCGGCCTGCTTCGCCGCCGCGAGGCCGAGGAGGACGGCCTTCGCGTCGGCGGCGAGGCGGGCGGCGATCCGAGCGTCCTCCGCGCGCTCTCGGGCCTCGGCGCGCTCTCGGACGATCCGCCGGAGCTCGGCCTCCTCGGCGACTTCGGCACGCTCGAGCCGCCGAAGCCGGTCGACAAGCTCAGGCGTGGATGAGGCGGGCATAGACCCTCCTGTTGCCGGCAAGGGGCCGTCTCGCCATCGTGTCCGCTCGTCGGAGTTGCATCTTCCGTCCCCTGCGGACCGGGAACGCCGCGTACACGAGCGCGAGCTCTTGGAGCGTCTCGACGATCGATCGGGCGCAGCGGTCGCAGAGCCGGATCCGGCGCTTCACGAGGGACCGGACCTCGATCCCGAATCGGCACAACGCCGGCCGCCTGCGGCAATCCCGACAACGGACGGAAGGGTTCACGGCTCCTCGTCGACGACGCCCTGCCGGAGTCGCTCGACGACCGCGTCCAGGTCCTCTCGGTCGTCATCGCTCAGGATCGGGGGACCGTGATGGTCTCGGACGCGCCCGAGGACACCACGATCCCACTCCGCGTCGAGCCAATGACGCCATCGGTACTCCTCGTCCCGGCGCTGGATGGAGATCGGACGCGGTCGCGGGTCCGTCTCGGGCAAGAGGGCGATGAGAACCCGCAGGAGCCGCCCCGTCTCGTAGCTCCGGAGCACGATGGTCACCCCGCGCAGAGAGGCGTGACGGCGGCAATGCGCGGCGATCTCGTCCATCTCCTCGAGCTCGCGGCGCATCGCCTCGGAAGGCTGGTCGCCCATCAGAATCCCGCCTCCTTCAGCAATCGGTCGACCTCGGCCGCCTTCTCCTCGGCCTCCTTCCGGAGCTCGGCCTCCATGCGCCGGAGCTCGTCCGGATCGTCCGTTCCCCAGTTCTTCTTGAGCTCCTCCCGGTACCGGGCGAGCTCGCGTGCCGACACCTCCGCGTCGCGCTCGGCCTCCGCGTGCGCCTTGACGGCACGCTCGACGCGGTCCTGGAGACCCCTGAACTGGTCGACCGTCACGATCGCCGCCTTCTTGTCCGCCGGCATTGTCAACCTCCCACCACCGCCCGGGCCTGCGCGAGGTAGCGGAAGGCCTCCTCGACCGCGGGCGTGCTCACCTTCCCCACCTGCATCCTTCGGAGGAGCTCCTCCGGCTCCATGGAGAGGAGGTCGACGTCGCCGGCGAGCTCGCGCGCGACCCCCTCGATCTCCCGCCGGGCCTCGTCCCGCTCGACTCCCTCCTCAAACCCCTCGAGAGGGTCCTCCTCGTCCCGAAAGGCTTCCTCGACAGGTCGACAGGGGAGCGGAAGCGACTTCCAGGAGACCTCTCCGTCCTCGACCCGGACGAAGAGGAAGCGACGCGGCTTCTCGGCCTCGAGCCGCGAGATCCGACAGACCGAGCCCACGTTGACGACGTCGTCGATCTCGAACGGGTCGTGGTTGTGGCCGTTGAGGAGAAGCCGCGGCCGGCGACCCGGGATCTCCGACGGATGCGTCGCCGCGAACGGGTACTCCCGCTGTTCCGGAACGAGCATGCCGTGGGTGACGCGGATCTCGACCTCGACGTCCGCGCAGACGCCAGCGTAAAGCTCGCGCGCCCGGCCCTCGGGCATGTACGGCGCGCCCGAGAGGCTCATGCCATCGAGCCGGACGACCGTCTCCGAGAGGTCCCGAACGACGCCCGCTTCGACGAGGCACTCGTAGGCGGTCCCCTCCATGCGACCCGGCGAGTCCGTGTCGTGGTTCCCGAGGACCGAGTAGACGAAGCCGCCAGGGAACCCGCGGAGCTCGCGGATCAGGTCCGAGATGTCCGCCTCCTCGGGGTGCTTCCGGTGGAAGATGTCGCCGGTGCAGACCGCTACCGCGCCGACCTTCTCGGCCGCGCGCCGCAGGTAGGCGAGCTTCTCCCGGAGGCACTCCGCGTAGGTCTGGCGGCGAGCCCTTGGCGGCTGGCGCGTGTAGTGGAGATCTCCTGTTACGAGGAGGCGCACGATCGCCACGACACACCCTCCACCGCCTCGTACAGCGTCGAATTGTTGACCCCGAAGTGGTCCGCGATCTCTTGGTATGTCCTCCCCGATGCGCGCATTTCTCGGGCAATCCGGATCTTCTCGGGCGATAGCTTCGCGAACGGGTGACGAACGCCGTGCCGCATGCGCCCCTTCACGCGAGCGTCCAACATGTTGGCCGCATGCGATCCAAGAAAGAGATGATCGGGACGAACGCACCGCGGATTGTCGCAGCGATGGAGAACATGCGCCTCCGGTTCCAGCCATCCGTTCGCGAGCGCGAACGAGACTCGATGCGCCTTTGCCGTCCCCGCCCCGCTACTCCCCTTGCTGATCTGCCCGTAACCCCGAGCGTCGAGCGAGGCCATCCAGATCCAGCAATTCGGACCGGCTTGGACCTTCGACCAGAACCGGACGAGCATCGCTACGATCATCAAGAGGCAGAGGCGAGCATCGACACCCATCACGAGAAGGCGAACGACGCTCATCGCGCGCCCTCCCCGAGCCGGCTCCCGCAGAGCGGACATGCCGGAACCGCTCGGAGCGCTCTCCGCGCCGCCTCGAGCTCGCGCTCCGCGGCGTCCCTCCTCGCAACGGCGTCGTCGACCTCGCGAACGTGAAGCCGCTCCCGCCGAGCGGCCTCGCGCAGGGCGTCCGCCTTCTCCCCCGATGCGCGGGCAGCGGCCGCGTTCGCGCAAAGCGCGGGGGCCACCGACAACGCCTGGTGCTTCTCCCCCGCCGCGGCGTCGAGCGCGATGAGATGATCGAGGCCCCGGAGAGCCTGGCCGAGGCCGCGAGCCCGAGACGCGACCCGATCGACCTCGGAAACGACGGTCGGGATGGGTACGACGCGCGAGAGGCGGTCGCGTCGGGACCGCAGCCCGTCGACGCGGAGGCGAAGTCGATCGAGACCGCCGAGATCCTCGCCGATCCAGGCGGCCCTCTCGCGTCCCCTCACCGAGACCTCGAGCTGCTCTCGCGCCGCCCGCGACGGCTCGAGCCTCCTCGCCGAGTCGGCGGCGTCCTCGAGCTGGTCGAGGAGGCGGGAGAGCCGTTCTCGCGCGACGGAGAGGTCCGTCGCCGCGTCCTCGGCCTTCCGCGCGCCCTTGAGGAGCGACGCCGCTTCCTCGCGAGCGCCGCGATACCGCTCGACCTTCTCCCGCTGCGGGCCCTCGCGTTCGATCGCCGATCGCTCCGCCTCCTCCGCCGCTGCGGCGTCTCGGTCGCGCGCCTGCGCGTCCGCTTGCGCCTCCCGTACGGCCGCATGAACGACATGGAGGCCGGAGAGGAGGCCGATCACGCGCGCCACGACGGAACCCGGCTCGCGAAGAAGGAACGGCTCGGAGCGGTCGAGCTGCTCGACGAGGTTCGGCCGAACCGAGACGCCTCGGTCGACCTCGACCTCGCGAACGCCGAGGACGTCCTGGACCTCCTTCGGCGTCACGGACCCGTGGCCCGAGAAGGTTCGGGTCGCGGACACCGGTCCGTCCGGAAAAAGGACCATGAGCTCGTTGACCTTGCCGCCCTTGCGGAGGTTGACGGCGCGCCCGTCGTCGAGCTCGACCTCGACCTCGGCCGCCTTCTCGCCGCGCTCGACGAGACCGGCGCCGCGGGCGCCGAAGAAGAGGTCCCGGAGCGCGCGGACGACGTTCGACTTCCCTTGATCGCTCGGCCCCACGATCGCGGTCACGCGAGGCGAGAGGTCGAGATCCACGAAGTGGAGCGAGCGATAGGCACGGGCTCGGATGCGCTGAATCACACTCGCGCCTCCTTCGGTCGGAGGTACCAGAGCGCGAACCCCTCGCCGTGGAGAAGCGCCAGACGATGCTCTCGGGGAACTCCGCGTCGGTCGAGCTCGCGATTCGCGGCTCGGAGGCCGCGGTCGTTCTTCGCGAGCATGAGCCCGTCCGCCTCCCGGCCCTCGATCCCGACCATTCCCCCCTGGATCATCCGCCCCACCCGAACTCGACCGCGCGGCTCGTGTCCGCGCCCGGGAGTCCCTTGCAGCGGAAGACGAGCCGGTAGACGCCCGGCTCCTTCTCGACCGGAACCTGCTCGACCTGGAGCGTCTCGAGGTCACCCTTCGCCCCGCGGAACTGCTCCACGACGCGCCCGAACCAACCCGCGACGTCGGCCGCCGGCGTCCGCCGCGGCTCCCACCGGATCGAGGTCTCGAGGAGCTCGAGCCGCTCCTCGCCGCCGCCCGCGAAAGAGACCACGTCAGGCCTCCTTGACCCCGAGGACCCCGCGGAGCCAGCCCCGACCCTCCTCGCCGTCGAGGAGCCGCCGGAGGTCGACCGCCGAGAGCGGAGCTTTAAGGCCCTCCGCCTCGAAGAGCCTTCCCTCCTTCCGCTCGACCCATCGCCCCTTGCGGGCCTCGGCGAGGAGCTCGATCGCCTCCTGGGCGCGGTCGATCCCGTCGCGGCCGTCGACGTGATAGGGAACCTCGGCGCGGCGCTCGGATGCGGTCTTGTTCTTGATCACGCGGACGCGGACGAGGCGGCCGCGCTCGGGATAGACCGGACTCCGCGACCCGACGATCAAGAGGCGGACGTCCGACCAGAAGCGCGGGTTCTCGCCGCCGGAGGGGACCCACGGCCGGAACTGCTCCTTCCCCCGGTAGCCGATCGACTGCTTCTTCGCGTGGTTCACGAGCCAGGCGACGCATCGCCGCGCGGAGAGGAGCCGGCGATAGCGCGGGAGCCATGTCCCCAGAGCGCGGGCGACGAGCGCCGGCGGCGGCGAGAGCCCGTCGTCCTCGTCCTCGAGCTCGGGCACCATGGACGGGATCGAGTCGTGGACCACCATCGCGACCTTCCCGGTCCCGACGAGCTTCCGCGTCACGAGGTCGTCGGCCTCGAACGATCTCGGGCGAAAGAGGAGGACCTCGTGGGCGCGCCACATGGCGGGGAGGTCCTTGAGCCGGTCAACGACGCCGATCGGCCGACGGAGGATCCGCTCGCCGTAGGCGATGTCGAGGGCGACCTCGTGGTCCTGGTAGAGGATCTTCCGCTTCCCGCGGTGGAAGTCGAGGACGTCGCGGGCAACCTCGAGCGCGAGCGTCGTCTTCCCGGAGTCGTTCGGTCCGTGACCCTCGACGATCCGACCGGCGGGGAGTCCGCCGCCGAGCGCGCGGTCGAGCGCGAGGAGGCCGAGCGGCCAGCGCTCGACCTCGGTCCGGACGAGGAGCGAGGGAAGGCCCTTCGCGAGCTCGGCGAGGACCGCCGCCTCGGTCGCGGCCTTAGCCACGGTATCCTTCTCGATCCGCCCTGGCGGCGAGTTCGACGAACACGCCTCGCGGCACGTCGTTGACCCGGACCTTGCCTCGCTCCTCGGCCGGCAGGGCGAAGAGCGCCGACGCACCCTCCGCGCGGAAGAGGCATCGAGCATGGACGAGACATTCGCCGGCCCGGAGGAGATCGACGAGACCCTCTTCGGACGCCTCGGGAAGGCCGAGATGCCCGCAGATGGCGCACGGCCTCAGCCGTCGAACGTCATGCGCTTTCACGGCCCGAAGACCTCCGACCGCCATCCCCCGCCCTCCTTCTTCGTCTGGCGCGTCCAGGCGACGAACCGAAACTCGGGCCAGGCCTCCGCCGCGAGCTTGACCTTCAGTCGAGCGTCGCGATGCCAGAACCCCTTGACCTCCCAGAGCTCCACAGCCCCGTCGGGAAAGAGGACGAACCAGTCCGGCGTGTAGAAAGTCGGGCTCCGCTTCCCGTCGACGTCGCAGACCGTGATCAGGAGACGGATCCCGCCGTAGCGGTAGCGGAGGATCTCGCCGTGGCGTCGCCGCGGCCCGAGGACCTCCCTCTCGAAGAGGAGGTCCCACCGCCCCTTCTCGAAGGGGGTCCTCGGACCTCGGACGCGGACGCGAGCCCTCACGGCCACACGACGCGGCGCCCGCGGTGGAAGACGCCGTACTCGTAGAGGCCGGCCACCGGCGGGATCGCCGCGATGGCGACCTCGGCCGACTCGAACTTGTCGACCGTCTTCCAAGGCGTCTTTCGTCGAAATCGTCGCCGAGCGTTCCGCGTCCGCGTCTCGTGAGCCTCGACCCATCGCCTGCGAAGCAGATATCGAGGCACACGCACGATCAGAGGTCCTCGCCGTCGCCGACAAGGTCCTCGAGCTCGGCACCGACGTCGTCCTCGTCCTCGCGATCGTCGTCGCGCCGGCGCCGGTTCCGCCGCCCGGGCCGGTCGAGCATGACGCGGTCGTCCCCGTCGTCCTCGTCGAACTTGTCGGGATCGAACTCCGTCGACCTCCGCTCCCGGACGAGGCTCTTCGCGATCGCCTCGTCCGTGAACTCCTCGGAAAGCCAGGCCTTGAACCGCTCGATCCCGTCCTCCTTCCACGCGGCGACGTGGCTCTTCTTGAGCTCGAACCGCTGCGAGACGGAGAGCGTCAGGCGCTGCATCTGCGAGTCGAGGCAGTTGACGACGATGTCGACACCCGTGATGTCCTTGCCGAGCTCGCGGGCCTCGGGAAGGACGACGTCGCGCATCTGCTCGTATTTGTCCTTGCCGAAGATCCAGATCATGACCTTCCCGACCGGCTCGACGTCCTTCTTGATGGCGCTCCGGATGTGGACGATCGGGACCGCGTAGCGGTCGGACGCGGTGTCCTCGCCGAGCTTCTTGCACGCGGGGCAGGTCGGGAGACGCGAGCAGTTGTGGTAGGCCTTGCGCTTGTTGTCCCAGTGCGTCCCGACCCGGACGGGGAGCTTGATCCCCGGAACGGGCATGACGTGGATGACATCCCGCCGGCCCCGCTTGCCGCGGTACTTCGGGAGGAACTTCCCCCCGGACTGGATCGACTCGTCTTCCCAGCCGACCTCGTCCCAGGCCTGGGCGGCCGCCTTCTTGCCGTTCCCGTCCTTCTTCCCCACCGGCTTGGCGCGCGGCTTCTCGACCTCCTCGCCGTCATCGTCCGCGTCCTGGTCGTCGCCGTCCTCCTCCTCGTCGACGTCGTCCGGCTCCTCCTCGCCGTCCGGCTCGTCGCCGTCCTCCTCCGGCTCCTCGTCCCTCGGGCCCGACGCCTCGCGCGCGATCCGATCCTCCCGCTCCTCCGGCTCGTCGCCGCCGTCCGCCCCCGCGGCCGCGAGTTCCTCGAGCGCCTCGGCCTCCTTGTCGATCGCGTTCTTCCGGGCGTTCTCGTCGGTCTTCTCCTTGATCCGCGCCTTCGTCCGATCCTCGTCCGATCGTCCGTCCTTGCCGCCCTTGGCGGCCTTGACCTTGTCGGCCATCTCGCGTCTCCGTCTTCCGTCTGCCGGGAGGCGCCTCATGCGTCTCCGCGATGAGCCTTCCCGTCGAGCCGCGAGAAGCGAATCGTCCCCCGGGCGCGCTCCTCGCGGATCAGGTCGACCTGCTGGCGAAGAACCTCCTTCGCCGCCGTGGCGTGCTCGAGGACGCTCTCCGCGTAACGGGCGAGCGCCTTCGCGGCCCGGGCCAGCTCCTCGGCCTCGCCGAGGCGCTCGTCGTCCGCTCGGAGCCGGACGGCGATCCGGGCCTTCTGACGCGCGGGCGAGAGGGTGCCGAGCTCCGGGTCATCCGGGGCGCTCGAGAAGAGGAGCTCGGCCCGGGCCCTCCGGGCGCGCTTGAGCGTCGAAACGCGGCCCTCGGTCCGGACCTGGGCGAGAACGAGCCGGCCAAGGAGCCGGAGGACGAGCTCGCGGGCGCGGACGACGCGCGCCTGCGTCCGCCAGAGGCCCTCGAGGCCTCGGGCGAGCGGGTCATCGGGGAGCCGGACACGCCGGGCGAGCCGGCGGAGGACGCGAAGGAGGTGGAGGGCGGCCGGAGGGGATCGGCCTCGGTCAGCCACGGAGGAGCGCCGAGGCGTCAAGGAGCGGGATCGCGACTCCGAGGACGGCCGCGAGCTCACGGCAGGCCCGGCGATCGAGCGGGAGGTCGACGCGGAGTTGCCCGCCCTTCGGCCCCACGATCACGACGCGGACAGAGAGCAGGACGGGCTCGAGCTTCTCCGTCACGAGGATCGCCGGCTCGATCCGGCTCCCCGTGCTCGACGCGAGCGCGATCGGATCGAAGGTCGGGAGGCTCCGAGCGGAGGGAGGTCCGTTAAGGGGGCTTAACGTCCCCCTCCGATCGGAGGGCCCGGGGGAAAGGGGAAAACCCGGGCCTCGCGTGGAGTTCCCGACCTCTCGAGGCAATTACTCCTCCTCGTCCCGCGCGACCGCCGCCCGGGTCGCCGGCCTCGGCGTCCGGTTCATGGAACGGAGGCCCGTCTCGATCGCGACGTTGACGGCCTTGACGTGCGGGACGAGCTCCTGGTCGGCGACCGCCTTGAGGAGCCGCATGAGATCGAACGTCTCCGGCCGGTAGGTCGGGTCGATCGCGACCTTGAGCGTGACCTCGAGGTCGACCCCGCCGGTATCCGTGCGCTGGAGGACGACCTCGACCTCGTCGGAGAGCTCGAGCGTCGGGTTGCTGAGCTCCTTGAGGTCGAGCCGCTTCTTCGGCGCGCCGCCGCGCGGGCTGTAGCCCTCGTACGGCGCGGTGGGCGGCGAGCTCGCGGGCGCCGAGGTCCCCGAGGACGAGGGCTTCGAGGCGGGGGGCATCGCGGCACCCGCCGGCGGACCCGCGTCGTCCTTCTCGGGGGTCTCGCGCTTCGGGTCGTCGGCCGGCTTCTCGCGGGCCGGCGCCGGAGCGGCCGCGCGCTGCTTCTCCTCGATCGCACGCCGGTCCCGCTCCTTCCGGATCTCGCCGACGATCGCCTCGGCCTCGGAGAGGGTCATCTCCCCGCGCCGGAGGCGCTCCTTGTCGCCGGGTGGGAGGTCGAGGACCATGAGGCGCTGCGAGACCCGCGCGGCGGAGACGCCGAGCCGCTTCGCGAGCTCGGACTGGGTGAGCCCCTCGTCCCGGAGGAGCGTCGAGAGGAACTCGGCCCGCGTCATGGCGTCGACGGGCTCGCGCTCCTGGTTCTCCTCGTCGCCCTTGATCGCCGCGTCGATCGCGTCGTCGACGTGCTCGAAGATCCGTCCCGGGATCGTGTCGCGCCCGAGGAACCGGTAGGCCTCGGTCCGCCGCTCGCCGAAGATGATCGTCTTCCCGTCCGCCATGACGCCGATCGGGTGGACGAGCCCGTGAGCCGCGATGGACTCCGCCAGGCTCTCGACCTGCGAGCGCTCGTACGCGGACTGCGGGCGCTGCCGGTGCTTGAGCGAGACGAGATCGGCGACCCGGAGCGGGACGACGGGCGCGAGGTCGTCGACCTTGAACCCGCGCGCCTGCGGGGAGGGCGGCGCGGTCTTCTCGTCCGGCTCGTCGACCGACGCCTTCGCGGTGGACGACGTCGGCAGCGCGCCCTCGGCGCGGCCCGCGAGCTTGAGGCACGACCCGCAGGTCACCACCGAGGCCGAGACGACGCAGTCCATGAGCGGGACGGAGGCGCCGCACTTCGCCGCCCCGTTCCAGAGGAGATGGGACGGCCGGGAGGCGGCCGGAGCGGGTGCGTCCGCTCCGCTCGCGAGAACCGCGTTGATCTTCGCCTCGACACGCCGAAGGACCGGCGACTTGAGACTCGATCCCTCGGACTCCTCGGACTTCTTCTCGTCCTTCGCCGGCGCGGCCGCCCGCGCGCGCGACGGAGCATCCTTGGACTCGGTCTCCTTCTTCCCCCACGCGGAAGAGGGGGACGCCTTCTTCTCGGTCTTCGGGTTCTTCTTCGCCGGCTTCGACCCCGGCTTCTTCGTCTTCGTCGCCATCGCTTCCTCCTCGGGGAGCCTTCCGGCTCGATCCGGATGCGGGAGGCTTTCGTCGCGGATCGTTCGACTAGGGGACTAGTTCAACTTCTTGAGTCTCTTACTTCTCTCTCTCTCTCTCTCTCTCCTCTCTTGAATCGAATCCCGGATGATGATGGGGAGGGGGTGGCGGGGGAGGGGGTTCGACACCGTCCTCCCTCGCGAGCCGGAAGAGCGTCCTCGCCGACGAGAGCCGGAGCGCTCGACTCGCCCCCGCGCGGATCTCGGCGGGCGAGAGCCCGCAGATCCTCGCGGCCTTGCGCGCATCGCCGTCCGAGGCAACGAGGGCCTCGACGGCAGCGAGCTCGCGAACGCGACCGAGCGCGTGGAGCTCTTCGACGAGCCCCGCCCAGGCGTCCCGGACCTCGACCGCGAAGACGTCCCGCTCGAGCGTCCGCCGGCGGTCCGGGAGGTCGACGGACGGACCTTCCTCGCGCGGCTCGATCGCGACCGCCGAGCGGAAGACGTCGCGCCTCGACGCTCGCGAGATCACGTGACGCTCGGCGCAGATGCCCGCGAACGTCGTGAGCCGGGACTTCGCCGGGTCGTAGGCGTCCGGCCGCCGGAGGAGACGGACGTAGACGCCCTGGACGAGGTCGTCCTCCTCCTCGAGGATCGAGAGGCCGCAGGCGCGGTAGCCGCGCCCGCTCCGCCGGACGATCTTCCGGAGCATGCCCTCGACGCCGAGGGGGCCCTGCCCGCGCCCCGCTCCGCGCCGGAGCTCCTCGGCCGCGCGGCCGAGAGACGTCTCGTTGAACGTTGCCTTCATCGCTAGCGGCCTCAGTCGAGCTCGATGAGCCGGCCGTCGCCGACGTCCACGATCCCGGGGAGTCCCGTTCTCGGCGCCGCGATCGCCGCTTCGTCCTTCCGCGCGGCACGGATGCGGGCGAGGCGGGTGTCCATGGACTGCTTGGCCTCATCGAGGTCTCGGGCGTGGCCGGCGCGCGGGGGCGCGATGGTCGCGGGGTCCGGCGTGTAGAGGTCGTCCCCTCCCGTCGGCTGACGCTCGGCCCGCGGCTCCGAGAGGGACGCGACGCGGCCGGCGGTCGAGAGCCCACCCATCCGGGCCGCGGCCTCGACCTTGCGCTCGAGGGGGGCGGCCTCGATCGCACGCTGGACCGGGTTCGCGCACTGCTCCGTCGTCAGGAGCTCCGAGCTCCGGTACCAGAGACGCGCGCTGAGCTCCCCGAGGATGTTCGCGAGGTCGCCGACCTTGGCCGCGGTCTCGGGAAGCTCGCCGCGGGCGAAGCCGACAAGGACCCGAGCCGCGTCGAGGCTTGCCCTGCGGAGGTCGACCTCGGGCCTGTCGTGGGCCTTCGCCCCGTTCGCCGAGGGCGCCGCCGGCTGCGCGGTCTCGGTGACGCCCTGGAGGTCGGCGGCGGAGACCTCCTCGCCCTCGATCGTCCCCTCGGTCGGCTCGAGGCCCGGCGCCTTGGCGACGAGGTCGAACGCCGAGATCCTGACGTAGAGGCGGTTCCGCACGCGGCTCGCACCGGCGAAGTCGTCGGCGGCGAACTCGAGGACGTCGCCCCGCTTCGGGTTCCGGTCGGCGATCGAGTAGCGGAAGCCGTCGTAGTCGCAGCGCGGGAGGTAGGCCCGGAGGAGCTTGCGCGTCGCCGCGTCCCACATGACGAAGGCGACCCAGTTCCCGTTCTCGCCCTCGCGCTTCTGGATGGGGTTCCGGACGTAGCCGTCTCGGACCTCGACCTTCCTCGTGAGCATCGCGTTCGTCCTTTCGGGCGCCCCTTCGGGCGCGGTCCGGTCGCGGGCCCCGGCCGTAGGCGCGGGGCCCGACGGCGGGGGTTGCTAGTTCAGGGTCCGGACGTAGAGGAGCTGGCTCGCCTGCTGCTCGAGCTCCTCCTGCGCCCACGCATTCGTCCAGCGGTTCGTGTGGGCCGCGCGCGTCATGGCGTCGATGAAGTGTGCGCGCGTGTAGCCGCGGGCCTTCCCGGGACCCGGGTTCTCCCAGGCGTGGACGTAGCGCTTGACGAGCTCCGCGTCCGAGCAGCCGGAGATCTTCCCGTAGCCGCGCTTCAGGAGGAGCTCGAAGACGCGCGCAGCCGTCGCCTCGGAGGTCGGGCCGGCGACGTCGAGAACCTTGAGGACGTCCTCCTGGGAGGCCGCGTTCCAGCGGTCGACGAAGCCCTTGACCTGGCTCATGGCGCCGTCGACGAGTCCCTCGAGGTGTCGCGCCATGCTGACCTTGCCGACGTGGCGCTTCGACCCGAGCTTGACGACGGAGGAGCCGACGATCAGGTAGTTCAGGCACCGGTTGTCGTGGGCGACGAGCTCGACGACGAGGGAGGAGCTCCGGTCGTCAGCCGTCCGGACGCGGGCGCCGAAGCGGAAGACGTCGCCGCAGCCCGCGAGCTCGGTCCCGTGGTAGTTGAACCAGAGGACCTTGAGGCTCGCGAGCGAGCCGTCGTAGGTCGCCTCGCACCGGGCGCCGTCCGCGAGGCCCTTCCCGTCGAGGACGCGGACGAGGTCGCGGGCGACGCGGTCGACGTTGTAGCCCTGGTAGCTCGGAGAGACGACCGCGTAGACGCCGCGCGGGCGACCCGGGCGCGCGATCCGGGTCCGGAGGACGACGCTCTGGTTCTCCGCTCCCTCGAGGAGGTCGTTGACGTTGATCGCCCGGAGCTCGGCGCGGACGCTCGAGAGGTAGGCGCCGGCGAAGCGCGCGGGGAGGAAACCGCAGAGGTCCTGGAACGCGCCGGCCTCGGGCCGGAGGTCGCCGTGCGGCGTGACGAGGACGCCCGAGGGCTCCATCCCGAGGTCCGTGAGCGCGACCCGGAAGTCGCGCCGGTCCTCCGCCTCGACCGTTGCCGCGACCGCCCCGAGCCCCTGGCGCGCGAGGGGGAGCTCCTCGAACTCGCGGCGGACGCGGAGGTAGCCCTCCGCCGTCCAGGACCCGGCGTTCGCCCCGACGGCGAAGAGCGGCGGCTCGAGCTCGAAGCCGAGCGCCTCGAGGTCCCGGCGGTCCTGCTCGATCGTGACCGCCGCGAGCCTGCTGTCCGGGAGTCTCGCCCCGATTGCCGATGCCGGGGCGATCACTTGCGAACCTCCGACTTCGGCGCGGTCGAGATACCCGTCAAGTCGGGGGTCGGCGCGAGGTCGATGTCGACGCCGCCGCACTTGGGGCATCCGATCGACATCGCCTTCTCGGCGGCCTTGTCGGTCTTGAACGTCTTCCCGCACTCGTAGCAGCGCCACATGGGGCTCTCCTCCTCGGCCCCGGGCGGGGTTGAGGAGGCGCCGGCGGAGCGGTCCGGGGCGAGCCCGATCCGAGGCGCGTGGTCCGGGGCGAACGAGGAGGACGAGGCGGGGGCCGGGCGGACCGCGGGCGCGGCCGACGGAAGGTGGGCTATCTCATGGAGTTGCCGTGGGGTGGGCCCGCCCGGATTCGAACCGGGGACCAGCCGATTATGAGTCGGCCGCTCTGACCGATTGAGCTACGGGCCCGCGGGAAGAAGCCAGGCCATGGTAGAGGAGGAGGCCCCGCCCTGTCAACGACGGCGCGGGCCGAGGGCGGGCGCGATTGACAGGCCGCGGGGCGACCGGTACGCTCGGCGCCGTGATCAAAGACGCGCCGCCGAGGCCGCACTGGCTGATCGACTTCTACGGGTGCGACCCGGAGCGGCTGGACGACGTCGCCGGGCTGAAGCGGCTGCTGTACGAGGTCGCGGCCACGCTCGGGGCGACGACGATCGGCGACGTGTTCCACCGGTTCTCGCCCTGCGGGGTGACGGGGGTGGTGGCGGTGGCGGAGTCGCACCTCTCGATCCACACCTGGGTCGAGAGCGGGTACGCGGCGGTGGACCTCTTCCTCTGCACGAGCGGGGCGACGCCCGAGCGGGTCGAGCGGGCGGTCGGGCGGGTCGCCGAGTTCCTCGGGGCGAGGAGGCGGACCGTGAGCGTCGCCGAGCGCGGCGCCGAGGTCCGCGGGGGGTCCAGGCCTGAGGTTCCGGTGGGCGCGGGCCGCGCGGACGCCCCGTAGAATCGGGCCATTCCGGACGCTATAATGGGTCGGCGACGCGCTCAAAGTCCGCGCGCGCGTTGGGTCTTCGCTTGCCGGCCGAAGGGTCCGCGCGGGGGACGAGGGGGTAGAGAGCCGATGAACCCCGGCCCGAACAACCACTTCCGCACCACCGTCGATCGCCAGCGCGAGACCGAGCGGCGCCGCCAAGAGGAGCCCGCGAAGCCCGCCAAGCCCCCGAAGCCCGCGCCCAAGTGCGCGTGCAACTCGCCCGAGAAGACCGTCCCGCCCGTCGGCGAGGGCAAGGGCAAGCACGTCGCCAAGTACCGGGTCCTCCTGAACGGCGCCGAGGCGCCGCGCAACGTCATGGAGGACCTCCGCGAGATCGTCGTCGACCAGGCGACGGAGATGGCGGACTTCTTCGTCATCGCCCTCAACAACGACGGCAACCGCTGGTCGGACAAGCCGACCTTCCGCCCCGGCGCCAACATCCGGATCGAGCTCGGCTACGAGGGCGACGTCGTCGTCCCCGTCATGGACGGCGAGGTCGTGTCCTGGAAGGCGAGCTACCCGCGCCGCGGGCCCTCGACCCTGCGCGTGCAGGGCTTCACGAAGTACCACCGCCTGAAGCGCCCCAGGCTCACGCGCTCCTTCGGCCCGAACAAGAAGTACTCGGACATCGCCAAGGAGATCGCGAAGGAGTGCGGCCTCTGCGAGGGCATCGAGGACTCGGGGATCGCCTTCGAGGCCGTCTACCAGCACAACCAGACGAACCTCCAGTTCCTCCTCGAGCTCGCCCGCCTGATCGGGTTCGAGGTCTTCGTCTCCGGCGAGCACAACGGCAAGGGCAAGCTCTACTTCCGCAAGGCGCGCACGGACAAGCCGTCGATCCAGACCCTCAAGTGGAAGGAGAACCTGATCGCCTTCCACCCCCACCTCGCCGTCGCCCGCATCCCGACCCTCGTCGAGGTCATGGCCTGGAGCGGCGCCCGCAAGGAGGAGATCCAGATCGGGATCCAGATCGGCCAGGAAGGCCCGTCGATGGGCGGCACGCAGACCGGCCCCATGATCTCCGAGAAGCTCGGGCCGGCGCGCCAGCTCATCGTCTTCGAGGCCCTCTACCAGAACCCCGAGGCCGAGAAGCTCGCGATCGCAACCCTCCGCCGCGCCACCATGGAGACCGTCCACGCCGAGGCGACCTGCGAGGGCGCCCCCTGGGCCCAGGCCGGGCTCGTCGTCGCGGTCGAGGGCGTCGGCCCCGACTTCAGCGGCCCCTACTACATCGAGCGCGCGGTCCACAACCTGCTGCCGCACGGCTTCACGACGACGCTCCAGCTCATCCGGACGTCGACGGGCAAGGGCGAGGTCCCGGTCCGCCCCTTCAAGCCCGTGCCCCCGAAGCCGCGCCCGCTGCCGCCGATCAAGATCATCAAGAAGCCGCCCGAGCCTTGGAAGCCCGAGCTCCGCAACCTCCGCTTCGGGTACGGCCACAAGCCCGATCTCAAGAACCTGCGCTTCGGCTACGCGCGAAAGGGCGCCCCGCACCCGTTCCTCGCGCTCGCACTCGACGGCGCCGGGATCAAGGAGCACGGGCTCGCCGCCGACGGCCTCGGGATCGTCGACCTGAAGCCGAACCTCGACAACGTGAAGTTCGGCTACCGCGACGACAAGGGCGAAGCCCAGGGCGGGATCGCGCCGCCCAAGCCCAAGCTCGAGAACGTGCGGCTCAGGTACGCGAAGGGGAGCTGACCCATGCAGCCGATGCCGAAGATCGACATCCACAACCCCGCCGCGGCCATGGCCTTCGCCGATCAGGTGCAGAAGGAGCAGGTCGCGAAGGCGGCCGAGGTCCAGCAGGCCCACCCGGGCGGCGTCGCCGGCGCCGGCGCCGGCGCGGCGGGCGGCGGCATCACGATCGACATCATGACGATCGGCGAGCTCGCCGCGACGGCCGACAACGCGATGGACTACACCTTCTTCCTCATCCTCGACAAGCCGCACTACACGGCGGCCGCGCTCGAGCAGAACCCGAACTGCGTGGCGGCCGGCGACCTCATCTTCAAGTCGCCCGCCGTCCCGGATCACAACGGCCAGGGCAAGGTCGACCTGCGCCCCCACCGGGACGCGATCAAGGCCAAGCTCAAGGACGCGAAGACGAAGGCGAAGGCGGCCGTCCTCGCGACGTCGCGCGAGCACAACGAGGACCCGAAGAAGAAGGTCGCGGTCTTCGAGCCCTGCACGATCGTGGGGCCCGTCCTCAACCTCGGGCCGCTGGACTACGCCTGACGCGCGGGCTCGACGGGGCGCGGCCCGACCGGGCCCGTTTGCACGCCCGGCCCCGAGGTCCTTATAATCGGCCCCGGTCGCACCGGGCTGGCGGGCCGCGGCGCGACCGGGGAGAGAGAGGGTAGGCGGAGGGATCATGAAGCTCGACGTCCGGAACCGGAAGACGGGCGGCACGGAGAGGATGACATCGGCGAAGGCGCCGAAGGCGGCCAGGGCGCCCGCGAAGCGGCGCGCGGCGGCGCGGCCGGGCCTCACGCTCCGCGCGAGCGCGCGGCGCGTGGCGGCCGGCGGGACGATCGAGGTCGGCGTCGACTTCAGCCGGCTCGCGACGGTCGACCTCGTCGTCGAGCCGCGCGGGGCGTTCGCCCTCGACCTGCGCGCGCTCACGCGTCCGGGCGTCGTGCGCCTCAAGGGCCGCAAGCACGGCAAGGCGACGCTCATCGCGACGGGTCGCCCGGCCGCGGCCGGCGCCCCCGAGACGCGCCGGCTGCTCCACGTCGAGTGCGAGGGCCCGAAGGTCGGCCTCAGCGACTTCGAGTACCTCCCGGCCGATGCCTGACCGGGGGCGGCGGACGCCGGCCGCGGCGCGCCGCCTCTCCCCGGCCTTCGCCCCTCCCTCCCCCTTTCCCCGCCCCGCCTGGACCAGCCGGGAACCGTACGCCCCATGAGCGAGCTCGCGACGCAGTATCGAACGCACACGTGCGGCGACCTCCGCGCCGGGGACGACGGCGCCGAGGCCACGCTCTGCGGTCACGCCGACCGCCGCCTCGACGACCGTCGCTTCCTCGTCCGCGACCGCTACGGGAAGACGCTCGTCACGGTCCACGACGAGGCGCTGCCCTACGTCCCCGAGCGCTTCGCCGCCCTGAACCCGGAGGATGTCGTCCAGGTCGCGGGCGTCGTCGCCCTTCGCGACGAGAAGGACCGGGACAAGGACCTCGAGACGGGCGAGGTCCAGCTCCGGGCGAGGACGATCGAGGTCCTGAGCCCGGCCGCGACCCTCCCGCCCGGCGTCCTCGACGCGAAGACGGTCCCCCCGGACGACCGGAACGCCTTCCGTCAGCTCTACCTCCGCCGCCCCGAGATGCAGGCGCGGCTCGAGCTCCGCTCGCGCGTCGCCCAGGCGATCCGCGAGTACCTCGTCGCCGAGGGCTTCTACGAGATCGAGACGCCGCACCTCTTCTGGTACGACCGCGTCGCCCTCGCGAGCGAGCCGATCCCGGTCGGGGGCGGGAAGGCGTTCGCGCTCCCGAGCGGCGGGCTCGTGCTCGACCAGTACATCATCGCCGGCCAGTTCGAGCGCTTCTTCCAGTTCCTGCGCGTCACGCGGCGCGAGCTGCGCGCCGTCACGCCGATGCACGCCCCCGAGCACACGCTCCTCGACCTGAACCTCGCCTACGTGGACGTCCCCGACTTCTGCGCGGTCGTCGAGCGGCTCCTCGCCCACGTCTTCCGCGCCGTCCTCGGCGTCGAGCTGGCGACGCCGTTCCCGAGCTTCACCTACCACGAGGCCCTCGAGAAGTTCGGGACGGACAAGCCGGACCTCCGCCTCGGGCTCGACATCGAGGAGGTGCCCGGGGCCACGGCCGGGTCCGGCGCGCGCCGCATCCGGGTCCCGGGCGGCGCCGCCAAGCTCAAGGAGTACGAGCTGGCGAAGCTCACGGCCGAGGGCGCGCGCGCCGGCGTGCACGTGTCGTTCCGCCGCGTCGAGACCGGCGGCCCCGACGGCCGCCCGGGCGACCTCGTCGCGACCTTCGAGTCGCCGAAGAACCCCGGCGCGGCGGCCGTCGCCGCGGGCGCCGCGCGCCGCACGCTCGCCGCCCGGGTCGGCCCGCTCGAGTCGGGGACGCACGCGCCCTGCTGGATCACGAGCTACCCCTACCTGACCGACGACCGGGGGACGCTCGTGCCGGCGGTCGCCGTCTTCTCGCAGCCGCGGGGCAGCGCCATGGCGGACTTCGCCGACCACCCCGAGGCGCGCGACAAGCTCCTCGCGAGCGCCTTCGACCTGGTGATCGACGGGGTCGAGGTCGCGAGCGCCTACATCGGCAACCACGACCTGCGCACGCAGCGCTTCGTCTGGGACGAGGTCCTGAAGTTCTCGACCCCGGACCTCGTCCGCGTGCGCGCGCCGATCGAGTCGCACCGCTTCGGCGTCCCGCCCCACGGCGGCATGAACATCGGCTTCGACCGGCTGGTCGCGCTCCTCCTCGGGCTCGAGGCCATCGACGAGGCCATGCCCTTCCCGAAGACGCCCGACTGCCGCGACCTCCTCCTCGACGCGCCCGCCCCCGTCCCGCCCGAGGCCGTGAAGGACATCGTGGGGGCGGAGTCCCCGCCCGCCGACGTCGCCGACCGCCAGCTCGTCGAGGAGACCCTGAAGCTATGAGCGCGAGCCCGAAGAGCGCGCCGGCGAGCCCGCCGCTGCAGGCCCCGCTGCCCCGCGCCTCCTCCTACCGGACGCACACGTGCGGCGAGCTGAGGCCCGGCCACGTCGGCCAGAAGGTCACGCTCTGCGGCGCCGTCGACCGGAGCCTCGACGAGCGGGGCTTCGAGCTCCGCGACGAGCACGGGAAGGTCCTCGTCCGCCTCACGGACGCCGGGGCCGAGCGGCTCGCCGTCTACGGCGTCACCCGCCCGACGCCCGAGTCCGTCCTCCAGGTCCGGGGCACGGTCGACGAGCGCAAGCCGCCCGGGGCGTCGCCGACCGGCCACGTCCAGGTCACCGCCGACGAGGCCGACGTCCTGAGCCCGGCGAAGGCCCCGCTCCTCTTCGACTTCCGCGACGACGCCCTGCCGCGCGCGGACCGCATCAGGCACCGCTACCTCTACCTCCGCAAGCCGGCCGTCCACGAGGCCTTCGCCGAGCGGACGCGCATCCTCGCCGCCGTCCGCCGCTTCCTCGCCGTTCGCCGGTTCGTCGAGGTCGAGACGCCCGTCCTCGCCAACCGCTGGACGCCCGAGGCGACCGACGCCTTCCTCGCCGTCCGCGAGCCCGGGCAGGTCTTCGCGCTCCCCGGTCGGCGCGCCGTCCACGCGGCCCTCCTCGTCGCCTCGGGCTTCGACCGGACGTTCGAGGTCGCACGCCGCTTCGTCCGCAAGAAGACCTACGGCCCGTTCGAGCAGCCCGAGTTCTCGGTCCTCGAGCTGACGATGAGCTTCGCCGGCCTGAAGGACCTGACCCGGCTCGAGGACGACCTCCTCGCCGAGATCGGCCGCGCCGTGCGCGAGCTCAAGGTCGCGGTCCACGAGATCGCGTACGAGGACGCCCTCGCCCGCTACGGGACGGATGCCCCCGACCTCCGCGTCGAGCTCGAGATCCGCGACCTGACGCCGTTCGCGCCCGCCGAGGTCCGCTCGGCGCTCGGGGCCTCGGGGGCCGTCCGCGCGATCCGGCTCGAGGCCAAGGCCCTGAGCGCCGCCGGCGACGCCTCGAAGCGGGATGCGCTCCTGGCCGAGCAGGTGAAGAGGTTCGAGGGGAAGAAGGCGACGGTCCAGCTCCTCGCCATCGGGGCGGAGTCGAAGGCGACCGTCGCCGCCTCGACCGGCCTCGTCGCCGAGTCGCTCGTCCCGCTCGTCCCGAAGACCCTCGACGCGCGGGCGGGCGACGTCGTCCTCCTCGTCGTCGCGAAGGAGCGCGCCGTCGCGGCCGCGATCTCGGGCGAGGTCCGCCAGGCCGTCGGACGCGCGCTCGGCCTCGTCTCCGGGGCGAGGCTCGCGTTCGCGCGCGTGACCGAGCTGCCCTACCAGCGCTTCGACCCCGAGGCCGGCGCCTTCGTCGCCCACGCGGACCCGCTCGCGCACCCGCTCGGCTCGGACCTGGACGGCGACCCGCGCCGCGCGCGCGCCCTCGCCCACGACCTCGTCCTCAACGGCGTGACGGTCGGCGGCGGCGCCGTCCGCAACCACGACCTCGAGGTCCAGCGGCGCGCGTTCGAGGTCCAGGGCCTCGGCGCGATGGACGTCGACGCCCGCCACGGGCGGCTCCTCGAGGCCCTGCGCTACGGTCTTCCCCCGAGCGGGCGGATCGCCATCGGGATCGACCGCATGATCGCGCTCCTGCTCGGGTTCGAGTCGATCGACGAGGTCCAGGCGCTGCCCAAGATGGCGGACGGGACCGACCCCCTCTGCCGGGCCCCGTGGCCGATCGATCCCCAGGTGGTGCGGGCGCTCTTTCAGGTCTGAGGCAGGGCCGCGACCGCGTTGCGATGGGCGCTTTTCGACGCTACACTTTGCGGTTGCAGTAACTCCTCCCTGACCTGGGCGCTTGAAGGGGGTTGGGGGGCGGAGCCCCCCAAGGACGAGAAGGAGACGACGACCGATGGGTGCCCCTGCCGCGATCCCCGAGCTCGATCTCTCCGCCCCCGGGAAGTTCAAGGCGAAGGTCGAGAACCAGAACACGGCGACGTTCTACATCGTCGTCCCCCAGGCCCACTACACGAAGGACGCGCTCTCGAAGAACCCCAACATCGCGCCCGCCGACCAGCTCATGAGCCCGTTCACCGTCCCGGCGAACGCCGTCGGGCACGACGGGGTCGCGATGTTCGACCTGAACGCGTCCGGCCGGGCGAAGGAGCTGATCGCCAAGGTCGACGAGCGGATCAAGGCCGGGAAGAAGCCCGACACCGTGCGCGCGATCGTCATCGCCCACGCGAAGCAGGGGAACTGCGTCCCGCCGCAGCAGCTCGCCGAGGTGAAGGACCTGAAGCTCGTCGCCCTCCCGACGATCTCGCTCGCGCCGCCCGCGAACACGTCGGGCAAGACCTACATCACGGTCCAGCAGTACAAGGCCGGGACGAAGAACTTCTCGGTCGAGCTGTCCGTCACCGGGCCGATCACCGAGGTCGCGCTCACGACCGAGCCGGCGACGCACGTGAAGGCGACGCCGGGCGGCGAGGGCCAGGGCCGGGTCCACGTGCCCGTGAAGGAGGGCACCAAGGTCCAGATCACGGTCCCGACGCCGTTCAAGGTGAAGCAGGAGGAGCAGGGCCGCGTGCGGGCGCTCATCAACTGCCACCCGCCCTACTTCCACCGCAATCCGCTCGGCCAGCCGTGGGAGGTGATCAAGCCCCACCACGCGAACGGCGAGTCGCGCTGCATCCAGGTCGTCGTCAGCGGCACCTGGCCGCGCTGCTGCTGGGGCTACTGCTACACGACCCAGAGCGCGACCCAGCGCGGCAGCGGCTGCTGCCACTTCTGCCACTCGGCCATGGCCCAGTCCGAGAAGGGGGCGCTGAAGAAGCGCGAGATCTGGGACGGCGGGAACATCACGCTCAAGGCGACCGGCACGGGCAAGTTCGCGCACGTGAGCGCGAGCGTCGTCCTGACGGCCCAGTCGTGGGCGTCGGAGTGGCTGAACGACGTCCCGCCGGCGCCGCTGATCCACGGGGCGTGCTGAGAGGCATCGGGCACGAGCACGAGCACGAGCACGAGCACGCGCACGCGCACGAGCAAGAGCAAGAGCACGAGGTAGCGGAGGCGGAAAGACATGGGCACCCAGGTCGACCTGCAGGACCTCGGCATCGTCTGCGCCACGGCCGACTACGCCAAGGACTACACGTTCTACCTGCTCGTCGATCGGGCGCACTACACGCCCGAGGCGCTCGAGAAGAACCCGGCGTGCATCGCCCCGGCCGACCTGCTCTTCCAGTCGTCGCCGATCCCCGACAAGGACGGCATGGCCGAGTGCGACCTGTCGGCGCACTCGCGCGCGATCACGGACAAGTACAACGGCGACACCAAGGGCAAGCTCGCCGTGATCGCGACGTCTCAGGCGACGAACAAGGACCCGCACAAGAAGCTCGCGATCGTCGAGGCCTGCGAGCTCATCGCGCCCAAGCTCAAGCTCGTCCAGTTCGGCTACAGGGTGGACTAGTCCTCCCCTCGAGGGTTCAATCTCATTCATGGACGGCAACCGGACGAAGTACCGGACGCACACCTGCGGTGAGCTGCGCGCGCGAGACGTAAGGGGGAAGACGAAGGAGGGCAAGGCGCCCGCGGCTTTGGCCACGGCCGCGCCCTCCCCCGCGGCCCCGCCCGCGCCCCCGCCCGCGCCCCCGCCCCCGCCCGAGACCGTCACCCTCGCCGGCCACGTCGACACGAAGGTCGACGACGCGTCCTTCCTCATCCGCGACCGCTACGGCAAGACGCTCGTCAAGGCCGACCCGAAGGCGAACCTCGCCGACCGCCTGGCGAAGCTCTTTCTCGAGGACGTCGTCCAGGTGACGGGCAAGGTCGCGCTCCGCGACAGGCCGGCGCGCGACCTTCCGACCGGCGACATCCACGTCGAGGCGTCCGACGTCGCCGTCCTCTCGTCCGCGGTCCCGCTCCCGGACGGGATCCTGACGGACGCGAAGGTCCCGTTCGACGACCGCCTCTTCTACCGCCAGCTCTACCTTCGCCGCCGGGACGTCCAGGAGAGGCTCGCCGCCCGGGCCCGCCTCGGGCACGAGACGCGCGAGCACCTCCTCTCGAAGGGGTTCCTCGAGATCGAGACGCCGCAGCTCTTCTGGTACGACCCGGTCGCGATCGCGGGCGAGATCATCCCCCACGGCAAGGGCCAGGCCTGGCGCCTCTCGAGCGGACCGGTCGTCCTGAACCAGTACGTGAAGGGCGGCCAGTTCGACCGCTACTTCCAGTTCACGCGGATCACGCGGCGCGAGCGACGCTGGACGCCGGCGCACCAGCCCGAGCACACGGCCCTCGACATCAACATGAGCTACGTCGACGTGCCCGACCTGCTCGCCCTCGTCGACGGGATGCTCGCCCACCTCTTCCGCGCGTGCCTCGGCGTCGAGCTGAAGACGCCCGTGAAGAGCCTCTCCTACGACGAGGCGATGCTCCGGTACGGGACCGACCGCGTCGACGCCCGCTTCGGCCTCGAGATCGCCGACCTCGGCGACATCTCGGGCCCGGGGCTCGTGACCCGCGCCTTCCGCGCGCCGGCTTCGGCCGACAAGCTCGACCCCGAGGCGCTGGCCACGCTCCTCGCCGACCCGCCGCCCCCCGAGGGCGCGACCCTCGCGTGGATGCGGGCCGACGCCGAGAAGAAGCTCGCCGGCCCGGCCGTCGAGCCGTTCAAGGGCACGGCCGGCCAGCTCAAGCTCCGCGGCAAGCTCGTCGCCCTGGGCGGCGCGAACCCGGGCGACCTCTTCGTCCTCGCCTCGGGCCAGGACGCCGAGGCCGTGGCCGCCGCGGCCGGCGCCGCGCGCCTGCGCCTCGCGCGCCGCCTCGGGCTCATCGACGAGAGCCGCCACGAGCCCGTCTGGGTCCACAGCTACCCGTTCCTCGAGCGCGACGAGTGGGACCCGTCGAACCTCGTCGCCCGCGTCGTCGTCTTCTCGCAGGTCGTGGACGAGGACCAGGGGATCGCCCTCGACGCCGACAAGCGGGGCAAGGTGCGGGCGAAGGCCTTCGACCTCATGCTCGACGGGGTCGAGGTCGGGAGCGGCTACATCGGCAACTACAACCTGACCGTCCAGCGGCTGGTCTGGAAGGAGCTCTTCAAGCTCGGGACGGGCGACCTCTTCCGCCTCCGCGCGCCCATCGAGTCGCACCGCTTCGGCGTCCCGCCGCACGGCGGGATGAACATCGGCTTCGACCGGCTCGTCGCCCGCCTCCTCGGGATCGACGAGATCGACGAGGTCATGGCCTTCCCGAAGACGGCGCGCTGCCGCGACCCGTTCCTCGACGCGCCCGGGCCCGTGCCGCCCGAGGTCGTCCAGGACCTCGTCGAGGAGGCGCCGAAGCCCGAGTACACCGAGGCCGACCTCGGGGCCGAGGTCGCCCAGCTGTGAGACGGCCGTGAGCAAGAGCCTCTACGCGACCTCGCTCCGCACCCACGCCTGCGGCGACCTGCGCAAGTTCCACAAGGGCGAGGCGGTCACGGTCTGCGGGGCGATCGACCGCGTCGTCGACGACCGCACCTACGAGGTCCGCGACGCCTACGGGAAGGTCCTCGTGCGGCGCGCGCCGGGCGCGGGCGACGAGGACTTCGCCGCCTGGCGGATCCAGCGGCCGTCGCCCGAGACGATCGTCCGGGCGAAGGGGACGGTCGACCTGCGCAAGCCCCCCGACCCGTCGAACCCGACCGGCGAGGTGATGGTCCAGGCGACCGGCTTCGAGCTGCTCGCCTACGCGAAGGAGCCGCTGCTCTTCGACTTCCGGGACGAGAAGGTGCCGCGGAAGGAGCGCATCCGGCACCGCTACCTCTACCTCCGGAAGCCGGCCGTCCACGAGACCTTCGCCTTCCGGACGAAGGTCGTGGCGGCGCTCCGCCGCTTCCTCGTCTCGCGCGGCTTCGAGGAGGTCGAGACCCCGATCCTCGCCAACCGCTGGACGCCGGAGGCGCGCGAGTCCTGGCTCGCGATCCGCGACCGCGAGCAGGTCTTCGCCCTCCCCGGGGCGCGCCCGATCCACGGCACGCTCCTCATGGCGTCGGGCTTCGACCGGGTCTTCGAGGTCGCCCGCCGCTTCCGGCGCAAGGCGACGTACGGGCCGATGGAGCAGCCGGAGTACGACGTCCTCGACGTGACGGCGGCCTACGTCGACGAGGCGGACCTCCTGAGGCTCGAGGACGACATCGTCGCCCACGTCCTGAAGGAGTGCGGGGGCGGCGCGAGCCCGTCGTCCGTGCGGGCCGCGGCCTACGAGGAGGCGCTCGTCCGCTACGGCACGGACGCCCCGGATGCGCGCTACGGCCTCGAGTTCCAGGACCTGACCGAGCTCGGCCGCGCCTCCCGCGTCCCCGACGTCCGCGAGCCGCTGCACGGCGGCGGGGCGCTAAGGGCCGTGCTCGTGCGCCGCGGGGCCGAGGTCGTGAAGGACCGGGAGATCGCCGAGCTCGCGAAGCTCGCGACCGGCCGCAGCGAGACGGCCGCCCTCTTCTGGATCACGGTCGCCGACGACGCCACCTTCTCGGATACGGGCACGATCCCGTCGGACCGCATCGTCGCCCGCGAGATCGTGAAGCGGCTCAAGGCCGAGCCGGGCGACCTCGCGATCGCCGCCCTCGACCGCGACCGGACCGCCCTCGGGGCCCTCACGGCCGAGCTGCGGCCGCGGCTCGCGCGCGCCTGCGGCCTGCTCGACCGGCGGCCGGGCGGCGCCGGCCCGGGCCACGCCTTCTTCCGGGTGACGCGGCTCCCGTACTTCCGCCCCGACCCCGCGACGGGCGAGCCCGTCCTCGCCGGCGACCCGCTCGTCCGCCCGGTCGCCGAGGAGCTCGAGGCCGAGGTCGAGCCGGCGAAGCTCCACGGGTACGCCCACTCGCTCGTCCTCGACGGCGTCGAGGTGGGCGGCGGCGCCATCCGCAACCACGACCGCCAGTTCCAGAACCGGCTGCTCCAGTCGTTCGGGATCGCGGCCGAGGACGCGGACCGGCGCTTCGGCCAGCTCCTCCACGCGCTCCGCTACGGGGTCCCGCCCCACGGGCGGATCGCGATCGGGATCGACCGCCTGGTCGCCCTCCTGCGCGGCCTGCCGTCGCTCGACGAGGTCATCGCCCTCCCCAAGACGGACGAGGGCCTGGACCCGCTCACGCGCTCGCCGTGGCCGATCGACAACGCCCTGGTGCGGAGCGTCCTCGGGCTCTAGCTCTTGCTCTTGCTCGGTCCTGTAGATTCGGCCGTTTCCCGGCGCTACAATTGGACGTCGCATACCACTTCGGAGAGGGAGAGGGTCGGCCGATGTCGCATGCCCAGCCGCTCATGGAGCTCGACGTCATGAAGCCCGGCAAGCTCTTCGCCCGGGCCGAGAACGAGATGGACACGACGTACCACATCGTCTTGCCCCAGGCGCACTACACGAAGGACGCCCTCTCCAAGAACCCGCAGATCAACGCCAAAGACCAGCTCATGCAGCCGTTCACCGTCCCCTTCCAGCAGGCGGACAAGCAGGGCATGACGACCTGCGACCTGAAGGCGACGGGGCGCGCGGACCAGATCCGCAAGAACGTGCGCGACCGCATCGAGCGCAACGAGCCGAAGATCGAGACCGTGCGGGCGGTCGTCATCGTCACCTCGCGCAAGGGGAACCAGATCCCCGACAAGCAGCTCGCCGACATCTGCGACCTCCGGCTGGTGCCGGTCCCCGGGATCCTCCTCAAGGGGATCACGGCCTACCTGACGGTCCAGAACTTCAAGGCCGGCAAGCGCGACTTCGAGGTCGAGCTGCGCGTCATGGGCGACATCACGTCCGTCCAGCTCTCGACCCAGCCGCACTCGCCGATCATGGCCCAGGGGAAGACGCTCCAGGGCCAGCTCGCCGTCCACGTGAAGGAAGGCGAGGTCGTGAAGATCAAGATCCCGGCCCAGTTCAGCATGAAGGCGGAGTCGAAGCAGACGCAGGTCGAGCGCTCGTACGTCCACTACGTGCCGGGCGGCTGGCGGACGGCGGGCGGGCGCAAGGAGTACGACACCCGCACGGACAGCCGCGAGATCTGGACGGGGACGAACGTCGTCCTGCGGGCCGCCGGCGTCGGCCACTTCGCGCACATCGTCGAGACGATCAACCTGACGGCCCAGTCGTGGGCGTCGGACTGGCTGGCCGGGCCGCCCCCGCCCCCCTTCTACCACAACGTCTGCTGATCCATAAGGTTAACGCCCGCCCGGTTGCGCGCGCAGCCGCGCGCGGGTAAACTCCTCCGCCCTATGGACCGTCCGGAAAGCATCAGAAACGTCGCGATCATCGCCCACGTCGACCACGGGAAGACCACCCTGGTCGACAAGATCCTCAAGATCTGCGGGACCTTCCGCGCGAACCAGCAGGTCGACGAGTGCGTCCTCGACTCGAACGACCTCGAGCGCGAGCGCGGGATCACGATCTTCTCGAAGAACTGCTCCGTCCGCTACCGGGGCGTCAAGATCAACATCATCGACACCCCCGGGCACGCCGACTTCGGCGGCGAGGTCGAGCGGGTCCTCAAGATGGCCGACGGCTGCCTGCTCCTCGTGGACGCGGCCGAGGGACCGCTGCCGCAGACGCGCTTCGTCCTGCGCAAGGCCTTCCAGCACGGGCTCCGGCCGATCGTCGTCATCAACAAGATCGACCGCAAGGACGCGCGCCCGGTCGAGGTCCTGAACGACGTCTTCGACCTCTTCATCGACCTCGACGCGAGCGAGGAGCAGCTCGACTTCCCCGTGCTCTACGGCTCGGGGCGCGAGGGCTACATGAAGCGGACGCTCGAGGAGCCGCCGAAGGACATCCGCCCGCTCATGGACGCGATCCTCGAGGCGATCCCCGAGCCGCCGACGGACGCGGCGCGCCCGCTCAAGCTCCTCGTCTCGTCGATCGACTACGACGACTACGTCGGACGGATCGCGATCGGGCGCGTGCTCGCGGGCACCGTCCGCGAGGGCGAGCCCGTCATGCTCTTCAAGCACGGGGGCGGCCAGGTCGTGAACGTCGTCAAGCAGGCGTTCACGTTCACCGGCCTCGGACGCGAGCGCGTCCCGGCCGTCGAGGCGGGCGACATCGCGGCCATCGTCGGCCTCGAGGACGTCGAGATCGGCGACTCGATCACCGACCCCCTCCGCCCCGAGCCGCTGCCGCCGGTCGAGATCGAGCCGCCGACGCTCACCATGCTCTTCGCCGCCAACGACTCGCCGTTCCGCGGGCAGGAGGGGCAGTACGTGACGTCGCGCCAGCTTCACGACCGGCTCTACAAGGAGATGAAGCGCGACGTCGCCCTGACGGTCGAGGACACCGACGAGGCGGGCGTCTTCAAGGTGAGCGGGCGCGGGATCCTCCACCTCGGCATCCTGGTCGAGGAGATGCGGCGCGCGGGCTTCGAGCTGCTCGTCAGCAAGCCCGAGGTCATCACCCGGCGCGGGGCGAAGGGCGAGGTCCTCGAGCCGATCGAGACCCTCATCGTCGACGTCCCGGACGAGTTCCAGGGCCGCGTCATCGAGCTCTGCGGGCAGCGGCGGGGCGAGCTCGTGCGCATGGACCAGAAGTTCGAGCGCGTCCGCCTCGAGATGACGATCCCCTCGCGCGGCCTCATCGGCCTCCGGACGAAGCTCCTGAACGGGACGCGCGGCGAGGCCGTCATGCACCACCAGTTCCACGGCTACGGCCCCTGGCGGGGCGAGGTCCCGAAGCGGAACGCCGGCGTCCAGGTCTCGATGGCGGACGGCGAGACGACCGCCTTCGCCCTCTTCACCTTGAAGGACCGCGGGCCGATGTTCATAAAGCCCGGCGACCGCGTCTACGAGGGCATGATCGTCGGCGAGCACTGCAAGGAGAACGACATCGTCGTCAACACGGCCCGGAAGAAGCACCTGACGAACATCCGGGCGGCCGGCGCCGACGAGAAGATCATCCTCCCCCCGCCCCGCGTCTTCTCGGTCGAGGAGGCGCTCGAGTACATAGACGACGACGAGCTGGCCGAGGTGACCCCCCGGTCCGTGCGGCTCAGGAAGAAGGTCCTCGCCTTCAAGGAGCGAAAGCGCACGGAGCGGGACGAGGTCGCCGCCTGAACGTCCTCGTGCCCGCCGCCCGCCCGCGGGCTATAATCAGGAGCCCATGCTCAGCAAGCGCGACTCGACCGTCCTCAAGATCGGCCTCCGGAAGGGCTTCCTGACGGAGGACCAGCTCGCCGAGGTCATGGCCAGGGTCGGGTCGGGCGGCGGCGGCGGCGGCGGCGGCGGCGGCGAGCGGCCGATCGAGGCCGTCCTCGAGGAGTGCGGCCTCCTCACGGCCGATCAGCGCGCCGAGATCGTCCACAGCCTCGCGGACTCGGGCGAGCGGAAGCTCGTGAACGCGTCGTCGCTGGCCGGCGACCTCGACCGCAAGCTCGCCGAGCTCGAGCGCGCCGGGAGCGGCCGCCGCTCCCTGCCGGCGGCGGGCGACGAGCGGCGCCTCTCGCCCGGCAACATCCGCAACGAGGGGATCGACTTCAAGGGCTACGAGTTCGGCGCCTACCGCATCCTCGACGAGGTCGCGCGCGGCGGCATGGGCGTCATCTTCCGGGCGAAGCAGGCGCCGATCCAGATGGAGCGGGTCGGCGGCCTCGCGCTGCCGGAGGAGGTCGCCCTCAAGGTCATCATCACCCGCTCGACGGCCCCGGCGGCCGCCGCCGACATCGAGCGCTTCATCCGCGAGATCCGGACGCTCATCACCGTGCAGCACCAGAACGTCGTCCGCATCTTCGACTCGGGCCAGGAGGGCGGCCTCTACTACTACACCATGGAGCTCGTGCGCGGCGAGTCGCTGAAGGAGCTGTCCGCCCGGCACCGGCGGCTGCCGCTCCTGCTCGCCCTCGAGGTCGTGCGGCGCATGGCCTCGGCCCTCGATGCCCTGCACCGGGCCGGGATCCTCCACCGCGACGTCAAGCCGGCGAACATCCTCATGGACAAGGCGGCCTCGCCCTTCCGGCCCGTGCTCATCGACTTCGGGCTCATCAAGGGGAAGTTCGCCGGGCCGCTCACGGCCGGGAAGGGGGAGGTCGCGGGCACCCCGGCCTACATGTCGCCCGAGCAGACGGACGCGACCGGGTCGCTCGGCGAGGTCGGGCCGGCGAGCGACCTCTACAGCCTCGGGGCCGTCCTCTACTTCTGCCTGACCGGGAAGTCGCCGTTCACGGGGTCGAAGGCGGACGAGGTCATCCAGGCCGTCAAGACGCGGAAGCCCGTGCCGCCGTCGCGCCTGGTGCCCGGCATCCCGCCGCCGGTCGAGGCCATCTGCCTCCGCTGCCTCGAGAAGCGGGCGCAGGACCGCTACCCGAGCATGGAGGCGCTCGCGCGCGACCTCGACCGCGAGCTGGCGCGCGGGCGGCGCGGCCTCGGCCTCAAGAACTTCTATCTGAAGGTGCGGCGGAAGCTGCTGGGGTAGAGGCGCCGACGGCGAGCAGGGCCCCGTACCTCGCGCGCCTCGCCTCGAGCTCGAGCATCTCCTCGGTGTTGGGCCGGCTCTTCCAGCGGTCGTGGGCCCAGAACCACTGCTCGGGGAAGCGGCGCACGTACTCCTCGATGATCGTCGTGTAGCGCTGGGTGTTGACCCAGACCTCGTCGGCCTCGCTGTCCGCCCGTTCGTAGGGCAGCTCCTTCTCGACGTAGATCCGGTGCTTCGTCCAGTCGTCGCGGTCGCGGGCCGTGAAGACGGGGACGAGGGCGACGCAGCCGATCGCCTTCCGATGCATGACCGCGAGCCCGGGCGCGGTCTTCGCGGGCACGCCGAAGAAGTCGACGAAGATCCCGTGGCGCCAGTTCTGGTCGAGGACGATGCCGACCGTCTCGGCGTTCTCCTTCATGCGCGAGACGACGTCGGCGACGGCCCCGTCGCTCTCGATCGTGTGGACGCCCGCGCTCTCGCGGAGCGAGAGGAGGAGCCGGCCGGCGCCGCTGTTCCGGGGCGGGCGGCCGATCAGGTTCGTCCCCCGGTTGAGGCCGAGCCGCCCGCTGCCGGCGGCCAGGACCTCGAAGCTCCCGAGGTGGGCCGAGAGGGCGAGGACGCCGCGCCCCTGCTTCGGCGGGCCGGCGAGGCCTTCCTCGTTCTCGACCCGGATCTTCGCCTTCGCGACCTCGGGGGTGAAGCGGGGCATGCGCGCGAGGTCGACGGCGATCATGGCCGCGTTCCGGAACGAGGCGCGGGCGATCCGGCGCCGCTCGGCCGGCGTCTTCTCCTTGCCGTAGGCGAGCTCGAGGTTCTTGAGGGCGATGCGCCGGCGCGACCCCATGAGGTAGTAGCCGAGGTGGCCGACGAGGGCGGCGAACGCCAGGGCGGCGCGCTCGGGAAGCGAGCCGAGGACGAGGACGAGGACCCGGGCGAGGAGGGTCAGCAGCGCGTCCATGAGGGCCGGTATTCTCGCCCCGGCGAGCGCCGCGGGCAAGAGAAACTTGCGTCCGCGGCCGGATGCCGCTAACCTATCGAGCCGCTGGGGGTGGAAGGAGAAGACCGTCTTGCGCACCGCGTCCGTCCTCGCGCTCCTGGCCCTGGCCCTGGCCCTCGCCCTCGCCCTGGTCGCGCTCCCGGCCTGCGGCGGCGGCTCGAGCTTCTCGGGCTCGAACACGACCCCGGCCCCGACGGGCACGTTCACGAACGTCCTCGACCCGACCGAGGCCGCGGTCCGCGAGCTGCACACGGCCACGCGGCTCTCGCAGAACGCCGAGACGCTCATCTGCGGGGGCCGCGACGCCGCCCAGTTCCTGGCGACGGCCGAGGTCTACGCCGAGATCGGGGACACGTTCACGGCCGTCGGCCCGCTCGCGACGGCGCGCGCCCGGCACACGGCCACGCTCCTGCCGGACGGGACGGTCCTCGTCGCCGGCGGCGGGACGCAGGGCGGGGTCACGGCCTCGGCCGAGCTCTTCGACCCCGTGATGCGGGCCTTTCGCCCGGCCTCTTCGCCGCTCCTGGCAGCGCGCCAGAACCACGTCGCCATCCGCGTCGACGACGGCAGCGTCTTCGTCTTCGGGGGCGACGACGGCGGCGCGGCCGTCTTCGCGGGGGTCGAGCGCTACGTCATCGGCGGCGGCTTCCAGGGGGCCGGCGCCCTCCAGACGGCGCGCTCGCGCCTGACGGCGACCTTCCTCGACGGGCCCGGCGACGATGTCCTCGTGGCCGGGGGCTTCACGGCCACGGGGCCGACGGCCGTGGTCGAGCTCTACTCGCCGACCCTCCGCACGTCGCGCATCCTCGCCGAGCCGCTCCGGGTCGCGCGGGCCAACCACGCGGCCGTGCGCCTCGGCGACGGGCGCGTCCTCATCATCGGCGGGACGGACGCGGCCGGCCAGCCGCTCACCCACTGCGAGGTCTACGACCCGCGGAACGAGCGCTCGACCCCGCTCCAGGTCGGCCTGGCGACGGCCCGGGCCACGCCGCGCGCCTCGACCCTCCTCGACGGTCGCGTCCTCGTCACCGGCAACGCCCAGACGGCCGAGATCTTCGACCTCTCGACGTCCACCTTCGGCCCGGCCGGCGGCCAGCTCATGTTCGCCCGCACGAACCACACCCAGATCCCGCTCACCGGCCCGGAGACGCTCATCGTGGGCGGGCTGGCGGCGGGGCGGACGGCCGAGCTGTTCACCGAATGAGGGACGCCGGGTGAGCGAGCCGCTCGCCCTCCTCGGCCCCGACCACGACGGGCTCGGCGAGGTCTCCGCGCGCGAGGCGCCGGGCGGGCGGTTCGCCCTCGCCATCTCGCGCGGGCGGGCGAACCGGGCGCTCGCCCACGGGAACGAGGACGCCTGCGGCCTCGCCTTCCTCGCCGACGGGCGCCTCCTGGCGATCGTCGCCGACGCCCACTTCGGGGACGCCTCGAGCCGGGTCCTGGTCGAGACCCTGATCGAGCTCGCGGGCGCGCCGGGCGGTCGCCTCGACCTCGTTTTCGCTTTTCGCGAAGCGTCGCGCCGCCTCGCGGCCGCGGGCTCGCGCTCCGAGTGCGCCGCCGTCGCCGCCCTCGTCGACGGCCGGCGCGTCGCCTGGGCGGCCGTCGGCGACTGCCGCGCCTACCACGTCCCGAAGGAGGCGCCGGAGAAGGCGCGGGAGCTGACGCCCGTCGGCGACCGCTACCTCGGCCGCTACGAGCGCTCGCCCGAGGTCGCGACCGGCGAGGCGACGCTCTGGGCGGGCGACCGCCTCGTCCTCGCGACCGACGGCCTCCCGGAGTGCGTCTACGGGGTCGAGACGCTCGAGGCCGCCGAGGTGGGGGCGCTCGCCGCCCGGGGCGCCCCGCTCCCGGCCGCCCGCGCCCTGGTCGAGCGCGCCCTCGAGCGCGGCGGCGAGGACAACGTCGCCGTCGCCGTCCTCGAGCTCCTCACCGCTCGAGGGTGAAGGTCCCCTCCGTGATCGACTGGTTGCCGCTCTCGTCGATCGCCAGCACCTCGAACGGGTGCTCCCCCTCGGAGAGGGAGGCGACGAACTCGGGCGTGACCGTCACGCTCGTGATCGAGGCCGGAACGGTGACCTGGAACTTCTCGACGATGACCTGATAGCCGACGATCGTGACGGGTCGGACGAAGCCCTCCGCCGGATCGGTGACGGGGTCCCAGCTTATGACGAGCTCGTCCTCGCCGCCGTCCACATCCGCCGAGACCTCCGGTCCGGCGGGAACGGCGTGGCTCAGCGTCCCCGTGCCGATCAGGATGTTCCCGTCCACGGTCCGGCCGATGAACCGGTAGTCCCCCTCCGGGAACAGGCCGAACAGGACCGCGACCGGCACGTCGTCGAGCGAGGGCTCGGCGCCCTCGAAGAAGAGCTCGGTCATGCCGAGCTTCCCGAAGCCGCCCTTGCCCTCGACCTCGAAGATCGTGCGCCCGTTCGGGTGCAGGATCCGGAGCTCCTTCCAGTCCTCCGCGTCGAGGAAGATGTGAAAGCCGAGGTCGTTCCCCGAGGCGTTGAACTCGATGAAGATCCGCGAGATGGCAAAGGGGATCACCTCGGCTCGACGCCGCTCGCGGCGGTCGTCGCCGTCGTCGGCGAAGCCGTGGGCCCCGAGACCGAGCGCGATCGCTCCCAGGAGAAAGACCGGAACCAGGCGGACGTGACGCATCATGGCCGTTCCCTCCGTTTCCCGGGCCCGCCTCGCGGGCCCTTCGACTCGAGGATAGCGGCGGGAACGGGGGCGGGATTACGGGATCATGAGCCGCGATCCGTCTCCTGTAACCTCGGTGCAACGGCGGCCGCGCTGAGCGCCGCGGCGGGGTCGGGCAGCCCTCGAGGGCGAGCGGAGCGCCCGCCCCCCGAAGACGAAGACTATCGAAGCAGCTCGCCCACGCGCGCGCGCTTGATGAACTGCCCGCCGCCGTTCTTCTCGAGCTTGCCGTCCTCGACGACGACGCGCCCGCGCGAGAGGACGACGTCGCTCCAGCCCTGGACCTCGAAGCCCTCGTAGGCGCTGTAGTCGACGCGCATGTGGTGCGTGCGCTCGTTCGCGACCCCGATCGTCTCCTTGCGGTGGGGGTCGAAGACGACGATGTCGGCGTCGCTCCCGACCGCGATCGTCCCCTTCTTCGGGAAGAGGCCGAAGGTGCGGGCGGCGGCGGCCGAGGTCAGCTCGACGAAGCGATTGAGGCTCATGCGGCGCTGGACGACGGCCCCGTGGAACAGGAGGGAGAGGCGGTTCTCGATCCCGGGCGCGCCGTTCGGGATCTTGCGGAAGTCGCGGGCGCCGAGCTCCTTCTGGCCCTTGAAGCAGAAGGGGCAGTGGTCGGTCGCGACGTTCGCGAGGTGCCCGAGCTCGAGGCCGCGCCAGAGCACGTCCTGGTTCCACTTCTCGCGCAGGGCGGGCGTCATGACCCACTTCGCGCCCTCGAAGCCCTCGCGCTCGTAGTAGCTGTAGTCGAGGAAGAGGTACTGCGGGCAGGTCTCGGCCACGACGTCGACGCCGCGCGCGCGCGCCCGCTTCACCTCCTCGAGGGCGTCCGAGCAGGAGAGGTGCACGATGTAGAGCGGCACCTTCGCGACCTCGGCGATGGCGATCGAGCGGTAGACGCCCTCCGCCTCCATGCGGGTCGGGCGCGTGAGGGCGTGCCAGCGCGGCTCGACCTTGCCGTCGGCGATGGCCTCCTTCACGATCTCGTCGATGACGATGCCGTTCTCGGCGTGCATGCAGATGCGGGTGCCGTTGTCGCCGGCGCGGCGGAAGGCGCGGTAGAGCGTGCCGTCGTCGACGTAGAGCACGCCCGGGTAGGCCATGAAGAGCTTGTAGCTCGTCACCCCCTCGTCGGCGAGGCGGTTCATCTCGCCGAGCCGCTCCTCCGGCATGTCCGTTATGATCATGTGGAAGCCGTAGTCGATCGTCGCCTTCCCCTCGGCCTTGCGGTGCCAGGTCTCGAGCCCCTCGAGGGTCGACTTGCCCTTCGACTGGATGGCGAAGTCGATGAGCGTCGTCGTCCCGCCGTGGGCCGCCGCCTTCGTCCCGCTGTCGAAGTCGTCGGCGCTCGTCGTCCCGCCGAACGGCATGTCGAGGTGGGTGTGGGCGTCGATCCCGCCCGGGATGACGAGCTTGCCGGTCGCGTCGATCGTCTTGTCGGCGTTGACGCGAAGGCCGGCGCCGATCAGCGAGACCTTCTCCCCCTCGATGAAGACGTCGGCGAAGTAGTCGTCGGCGGCCGTGACGACGCGCCCGTTCCGGATCAGGATCGACATGGCCTCGCTCCTCGCTCCTCGGACATCGTGACGGTCAGTAGACGTTCGACTCGCGCTTCCGCCCCGTGTAGTCCGCGTAGACGGCCTTCACCTCGGTGAAGAAGTCGATCGCGGCCCGGCCCATCTCGCGGTTCCCGATCCCCGTCGCCTTCATCCCGCCGAACGGGAGCTGCGGCTCGCCGCCCATGGTCGGCGAGTTCAGGTGGGTGATCCCCGTCTCGATCTCCTCGACGAAGCGGTGCCAGCGCGCGACGTCGCCCGTGTAGATGGACGACGTGAGCCCGTACGGGACGGCGTTCGCGGCCGCGAGCGCCTCGTCGAAGTCGCGGACGCGGATCACGGACAGGACCGGGCCGAAGATCTCCTCGCGGGCGACCCGCATGTCCGTCCGGACGCGATCGAGGAGCGTCGGCGCCGGGAAGTAGCCGTGGGCGAGGTCGCCCTCGGTGAGGCGCGCCCCGCCGCACAGCACGGCCGCCCCCTCGGCCCGCCCGACGCCCATGTACTCGATGACCTTGGCGAGCTGGGCCTCGTCGATCGACGGGCCCATCTCGCTCCTCTCGTCGAGGCCCGGCCCGGCGCGCAGGCGCTCGGCCCGCTCGCGGACGAGGGCGACGAAGCGGTCGGCGACCGCCTCCTCGACGATCGCCCGCGACGTCGCCGTGCAGCGCTGGCCCGTCGACCCGAAGGCACCCTGGGCCGTGCCCTCGGCGGCGAGCGCGAGGTCCGCGTCGGCGAGGACGACGACCGGGTTCTTGCCGCCCATCTCGCACTGGACCCGCTTCAGGCCCTCGGCCCCGCGCCGGTAGATGTGGTGCCCGACCTCGTTCGATCCCGTGAACGAGACGGCGGCGACGCGCGGGTCGTCGATCAGCGCCTGGCCGACGACCGGCCCGAGCCCGTGGACGAGGTTCAGGACGCCGGGCGGGACGCCGCCCTCCTCGAAGCAGCGGACGACGAGCTCCGCCGTCCACGGCGTCTGCTCGGCCGCCTTGAGGACGACCGCGTTCCCGGTGACGAGCGCCGGCGCGATCTTCCAGGACGGGATCGAGACCGGGAAGTTCCAGGGCGTGATCGCGGCCACGACGCCGAGCGGCTGGCGGACGGTGTAGCAGAACGTGTTCGGGATCTCGCTCGGGAAGGTCTCGCCCATCGCCCGCAACCCCTCGCCCGAGAAGTACTCGAGGAGGTTCAGCGTCTTCTGGACCTCGCCCCGCGCCTCCTTCAGCGTCTTCCCCTCCTCGCGGGCGAGCGCCCGGGCGATCTCCTCCTTGCGCCGCTCCATGGCCGCGCGCGCCCGGGCGACGACCCGCCCGCGCTCGGGCGCCGGCACCTTGCGCCAGGCCTTCTGCGCCCGCGCCGCCGCCTCGACCGCCGCCCGGGCCTCCTCGGCCGTCGAGCACGGCACGAGCCCGACCAGGTCGCGCGTGTCGCCCGGGTTCAGGTTGGGGACGGTCTCGCCCGCCCGCGAGGCGACCCACTCGCCGCCGACGAAGTTCCGGTACGTCTCCAAGGGAGCCTCCGACCAGCCGCAAGGCCGCGCGGTGGGCGAATCGTAGCGCCCCGGGAGGGAAAACACAAGCGCGGCTAGGCGCGGCGCCCCGGCTGCCGCGAGACCGCCTGGAGAGCGCGCGCCGCAGCGCCTTCAGGTCATGGCGGTCGCGGTCACGGTCCGTCGCCTCCCGGGTGGCGACATGAGCCTACCCCGGTCGGGCCACGGAGCACGGGCGGCGGCGGAAAGGCGAAAGCCCCGAGCGCCGCGCGATGCGCGGACCCGGGGCAGCGAGGTCTTGCAAGGGCGGGAACCGGAGGAAGAGACGAGCGGCGCGCGGGCCCCGCTCAGGCCGACCACCACCGCCCGATCGCGTCGTCGACGTCCTTCAGGAGCCGGTCGAACTTCTGGAGCGTCGGGTTGCGCGGATCGCAGGCGCGCAGGGCCTCGCGCTCGCGCTGGGTGCCGACGACGACCTGGTCGTAGGCGGCGATCGCGTTGCGGAACGCCTGGAAGACGCGGGCGTCGAGCTCGCGGAGGGCCATGCCGACGCGCGCCTCGAGCGCCGCCTTGCGGGCCGCCATCGGGTCGACGGCGGGCGGCGTGTGGGCCGCGGGACGGACGCCGGGCTTCAGCGCCGGCGCGGACTGGGCGGTCGTGGGCTGGGTCTGGACGTTTCTTATGAGGGCCATGCTCTTCCTCCGCACTCGGCCGGACTTCTGACAACGGCCAATGGTAGCGCCGGATGAGGGCGATGGCAACCTTCCACCGCCCGACGTCCGGCGCCCCCGGCAAGGCGCGGGGCTCAGAGGGCGACGAGCGGCTCGTACGTCTCGGGCCGACGGTCGCGGTAGAACTGCCAGACCTGGCGCACCTCCTCGATCTTGTCGAGGTCGAGGTCGGCCGTGATCACGGCGTCGCGGTCGCGCGGCCCGACGGACAGGAAGTTGCCGCGCGGGTCGACGAAGTAGCTCTGGCCGTAGAACTCGCCGATCTGCCAGGGGCGCTCGACGCCGACGCGGTTGATCGCCCCGACGAAGTAGCCGTTCGCGACCGCGTGCGCCGGCTGCTCGAGCTTCCAGAGGTACTCGGAGAGGCCGGCGACGGTCGCGCTCGGGTTGAAGACGATCTGCGCGCCGTTCAGGCCGAGGGCCCGCGCCCCCTCCGGGAAGTGGCGGTCGTAGCAGATGTAGACGCCGACCTGGGCGTACTGCGTCTTGAAGGTCGGGTAGCCCATGTTGCCGGGCCGGAAGTAGAACTTCTCCCAGAACCCGGGCGCGCACTGGGGGATGTGGTTCTTCCGGTACTTCCCGAGGTAGCGCCCGTCGGCGTCGACGACCGCCGCCGTGTTGTAGTAGATCCCGGTCCCGTCCTCCTCGTAGACGGGCGCGACGATCACCATGGCGTGCTTCCGGGCCAGCTCCTGGCAGAGCTTGGTCGTCGGCCCGTCCGGGACCTTCTCCGTCAGCTTGTACCACCGCGCGTTCTGCTCGGCGCAGAAGTACGGCCCGTAGAACAGCTCCTGGAGGCAGAGGATCTTGACGCCCTTGCGGGCCGCCTCCTCGATCAGGCCGAGGTGCTTCTCGACCATGGCGGCCTTCTGCGCCTCGAGGCCCTCGACCTCGGGGGTGGAGGCCTGGATCAACCCGCTCCGCACGACGTTCGGCATAGCCCTGTCCCCAATCCCCGGCTTCGGCTAATCCTGCGGACGCTTCGCGAGCGCGGCGTGAAGCCCGAACGCGATCGCGAAGCCGACGAACCACGCGTACGTGTAGATCTGCTCGAGGACGTCCGGGACGCGCGCCGCGTCCACGAACCCGCCCTTCACGAGGAAGCCCGGCACGTTCGGGAGGACCGAGGCGAAGAGCACGGCCAGCGCCCGCCCGTTGAACCCGCCCGAGTAGGCGTAAGCGCCCTTCTCCCGGTAGAGGTCGTCGACGGCGAGCCGCTGCCGCCGGACGATCCAGTAGTCGGCGATCATGATCCCGCCGATCGGCCCGAGCAGCGCGCCGTAGCCGATCAGCCAGGTGAAGATGTAGCCCTCGGTCGTCTCGATGAGCTTCCAGGGCATGATGAGGACGCCGATGAGGGCCGTGATGAGCCCGCCCGTCCGGAACGAGATGAGCCGCGGCGAGAGGTTCGAGAAGTCGTTCGCCGGCGAGACGACGTTGGCGGCGATGTTCGTCGTCAGGGTCGCGACCGCGAGCATGAGCATGGCGACGACGATCACGACCGGGCTCTCGAAGCGCCCGAGGAGCGCGACCGGGTCCCAGGGCGCGTCCTCGACGACGAGGATGTCCTTGAAGACGACGACGGCCGCGCACGTCACGGCGACGCCGATGAACGCGTAGAGCGCCATGGTCGTCGGCAGGCCGTAGAGCTGGCCCAGGACCTGGTCGCGCTGGCTCCGCGCGAAGCGCGTGAAGTCCGGGATGTTGAGCGACAGCGTCGCCCAGAACCCGACCATGGCCGTGAGGCTCGGGAGGAAGAGGAGCCAGATCGAGAGGCCGCCCCCGGACCGCGGCGCCTGCGCCGCCAGCACGCTCGACGCCCTCCCGCCGGCATCGGCGAGCTGGGCGACGACGGCGTGGCCCTCGGGGACCGCGATCTCCAGGCCCTCGCCGATCGGCCGCCACGGCCCCTCGATCGCCTTCGGGGGCTTCGACCCCTTCGGGATCGTCGTCGCCTTCGCCTGGGTCGCGCGGCCGTCGAACGAGTGGATCTCGACCCGGGCACGCCCCTTCTCGACGTGGGCGACGACGCTCGCCTTCGCGAACTGCTCGCTCTTCGCGAGGACGTTCCCGAGCCCGCCTCCCTTCGTCGCGCCCCAGCCGAGGAGGGCGAGGCCTATGAGGATGAGGACCGGCGCCGACAGCGTCTCGAGCCACTTGATCGACTCGGTCCCGCGGACGATGAAGTAGATGTTCAGCACCCAGAAGCCGAGGAAGCAGGCGACCTGGGCGGCGTTGATCCCGAGGGCGGCGATCGGCTGAAGCTGGCCCCAGCCGTCGAAGAAGACGGCGAGGAGCCGGTAGATCGCCGCCCCGCCGATCCACGTCTGGATCCCGAACCACCCGCAGGCGACGAGGGCCCGGAGGAGCGCCGGGACGTTCGACCCGAGGACGCCGAAGGGCGCGCGGATGAAGACCGGGAACGGGATGCCGTAGCGCGTCCCGGCGTGCGCGTTCAGCACCATGGGGATGAGGACGACGATGTTCCCGGCGAGGACCGTCAGCACCGCCTGCCACCACGACAGGCCCTGCGTGACGAGGCCGGCCGCGAGCATGTAGGTCGGGACGCAGACCGACATGCCGATCCACAGGGCCGCGATGTTCCACCGGCTCCAGGTGCGGTGCTCGAGGTCGGTCGGGGCGAGGTCCGCGTTCCAGAGCGGACCTCGCTCCTTCGCCGTCGCCGCCGTGCCCGCGCTCGCGCCGGCCATGCGTCGCTCAGCGCGCCGTGAGCTCGGGCTTCGGCGCGTGCGCGCTCGTCGGCGGCCGGCCGCCGAGGAGGTCCGGGGACTGGCCCTTGGCGACGAACTCGTTCCAGGTGATCGACGGCCGCCCCGTCGGGATCTGGGTCATCGTGATGCACCCCGGCACCGGGCAGACGAGCGAGCAGAGGTTGCAGCCGATGCAGTCGTCCTCGCGCACCTTCGGGACGCGCACGCCCGCGGGGGCCGCCGCGGCGGCGTCGCCGCCGTCGCCTCCGCCGCCGTTCCCGCCGCCCGCGCCGCCCGCGGCCGCCTTGGCCGCCCGCACGGCCAGCGTGTCGCGCTTGTCCCTGGACCCGAGGGCCGCCGTCGTCGGCGCCGGGTACGTGAGCGACGGCTCGACGTACGGGGGCTGGCCCTGCGCCGGCAGGTCGATGCACTGGTGGGCGCCGTCCCAGCAGGCCACGTAGCAGAGCTGGCAGCCGATGCACGTCCTCGGGTCGATGCGGGCGACGACCTTGTAGTTCAGGTCGAGGTCGCCCCAGTCGACGAAGGCGGGTGTCGCCCGCCCGACCAGGTCCATCGCCTTGCGCATGCCCTTCGAGTCGAGGTAGTCCGAGAGCCCGGCGATCATGTCCTCGACGATGCGGAAGCCGTAGTGCATGACGGCCGTGCAGACCTGGACGGTCGTCGACCCGAGGGCCATGAACTCGGCCGCGTCGCGCCAGTTCGCGATCCCGCCGATCCCGGAGATCGGGATCTTGAAGTCCGGGTGCCTGGCCAGCTCGCCCGTCAGGAAGAGGGCGATCGGCTTCACCGCCGGCCCGCAGTAGCCGCCGTTCGTGGACTTCCCGCCGACGTACGGCATCGGGCAGAAGCGGTCCAGGTCGACGCCCATCAGGCTCTTGATCGTGTTGATGAGGGAGACGCCGTCCGCCCCGCCGCGCTGGGCCGCGAGCCCGGTCTCGGTGATGTCGTTGACCGACGGGGTGAGCTTAATGAGCACGGGCTTGGTCGCGAACTCCTTCGCCCAGCTCGTGATGACCTCGATGATCTTCGGCTCCTGGCCGACCGCCGAGCCCATGCCGCGCTCGCACATGCCGTGCGGGCAGCCGAAGTTGAGCTCGTGGGCGTCGGCGCCGGCGTCCTCGGCGCGCCTTATGATCTCGCGCCACTCCTCCTTCTTCTCGACCATGAGGGAGGCGACGACGACGTGCTTCGGGTAGCGCTTCTTGACCGCCGCGATCTCGCGGAAGTTGTCCTCGAGCGGCCGGTCCGTGATGAGCTCGATGTTGTTCAGGCCCACCACCTTCGATCCGCCGACGTCGAGCCCGCCGTAGCGCGACCAGACGTTCAGGATCGGCTGCCCGAGGGTCTTCCAGACCGCCCCGCCCCAGCCGGCGTCGAAGGCGCGCATGACCTGGTCGCCCGAGTTCGCGGGCGGGCCGCTCGCGAGCCAGAAGGGGTTCGGCGACTCGATGCCGCAGAGGTTGACGCGCAGGTCGGCCATCTTCGGTCTCACTCCCCTTCGGCGATCTGGATGCGGCCGCTCTTCGACCGGACCTTGGCCTCGAGCCAGACGTGGATCCCGCGGGCCGCGAGCTTGCCCTCGGCCGCCGCGTCGACGACCTCCTTGCCGCCGTTCGCGCAGTCGCCGCCCGCGAAGAAGCGCGGGTTCGACGTCTGGCCGTGCATGTCGACGACCACGCGCCCGCGGTCGAGCGTCAGGCCGGGCACGCCCGCGAGCAGCTCCTCGAGCTTCTCCTGGCCGATGGCGGCGGCGACGAGCTGGCAGTCGAGGGTCACGTCCTCGCCGGTCGGTTTCAGATCGGCGCCGACGCGCGCGAGGCGAAGCCCGCGGACGCGCCCGTTCGCGTCGGAGAGGACCTCGGCCGGCGCGACGTGGAAGAGGAAGGCGCCGCCCTCCTTCCGCGCGTACGCGCTCTCGTGGTCGTAGGCCGGCATGTCCTTCTCGCCGCGCCGGTAGCAGAGGGTCACCTGCGGGACGCCGAGCTTCCGGAGCTCGCGGACGACGTCGATCGACGTGTTGCCGCCGCCGACGACGGCCGCGTGGCGCACGCCCTGGAGGAGCTTCTGCGCCTCGGCCGCCGGCCGGCGCTTGAGCTCCTCGATCAGCCGCACGGCGCCGTGGACGCCCGCGAGGTCGCCGCCCGGGACGCGAAGCCTGGAGTCCTTGCCGAGGCCGACGCCGATGAAGACGGCGTCGTAAGCGGCGGCGAGCTCGACGAGCTTCGACCCCGCGATCCACCGGTTCAGGTGGATCTCGATGTTCCCGATCGAGCGGACGAACTCGACCTCGCGGATGGCGTCGTCGGCGTACATCTTGTAGGGCGCTACGCCCCACGTGTTGAGGCCGCCCGGGACGTCCCGGCCCTCGAAGATGTCGCACCGGTACCCCATCTGCGCGAGCTCGGCGGCGCAGGCGAGCGACGCCGGCCCGGAGCCGACGAGCGCGACCTTGCGCCCGTTCGGCGCCCCGGCCTTGAAGGGCTGGTAGCCCTGGCGGTAGGCGTGCTCGGTCGCGTAGCGCTGGAGCTTGCCGATCTCGATCGGCGGCCGGCCGAGGTGCTCGTAGACGCAGGCGCCGACGCACAGGACCTCGACGGGGCACACCATCGAGCACGAGAGCCCGAGGATGTTCGACTCGAGGATCGTCTTCGCGGCGCCCCTCACGTTGCCGGTCGCGATCCGCCGGATGAACTCGGGGATGTTGATGTGGGTCGGGCAGTCGCGGATGCACGGCGCGTCGTAGCAGTAGAGGCAGCGGTTCGCCTCCGACACGGCCTGCAGGTCGTCGAGCGCCGGCTTCAGCTCGGGCATGCGGCACTCGAGGCGCTCGGCCGGCAGCGGGAAAGCGCTCATCGAGACGGATCACCCCTTTCGTGGAGAAGGCTCGCGACGCTCCAGTTATACCGCGCGCGCTTCCGCGCCGGCAACGGGTTTCTCGGGCCGTTCCGCGGGGAGATCCCGGAGGGAGGAAAGGGAGAGGCCGGCCTCGAGGGGCCGGCCTCTCGTCGTCGTTCGAGCGCCCGATCGCGCGCCGGCGATCGGGCCCGGGCGCCGCCTACTGCGGCGGGACCTGGCCCTTCCGCATGCGCTCGTAGAGCCACTTGGCCTGGTCGCGCTGCTGCTTCGCGCCCGCCTGCTCGGCCTGGTAGACGCGCTTCGACTGGTCGTACTGCTGGCGCGCGGCCGCGCTCTGCCGCTCCTGGAGGTACCGGCCCTGCTCCGCCTGCTGCCGCGCCGCCGCCCGCTGCCTCGCGTAGGCCGCCTCGGCCTGGTCGCTGTAGTCGGCGCGCGGGGACGAGTAGCCGCCGCGCCCGCCATGCCGGCCGCCCCGGCAGCTGTGGCAGTCGTACGGGTGGGGGTAGGAGTACCACCCGCCGTGCCAGTAGTGGTGCCCGCAATGGTCGTGGTGGGTGTGGACGGCGACGACGGCCGCGCCGCAACCCCAGTCGCAGTCGTAGGGATGCGGATAGCCGTACCAGGCGTCGTGCCAGTAGTAGTGGCCGCAGCCGTGGGCGTGCACGTGGACGTCGGCGTAGGTCGTCGGGGTGCGGTCCCAGTAGGTGAACCCGGCGCTGACCCCGTGCAGGTGGCAGCCCGAGAGGACCGACGCGGCGAGGCCCGTGAAGGCCACCAGGGCCAGCAGCCGTAGGGGTCGTCGAGGGGACCTCATGGTCTTCGCTTGCTCCTCCTGGTCTCGGGCCGGGCGTCCTGCGGTGCTGCGAGCTTCTGCGGTCCTGCGCGACTGCGGCCTCGCCCGGCCGCGGACCTTAGACGGACGGGTCGCCGGGCCATTCACGACGCACGGAAAGGTCGGCGGAGCAAGGGTTTGAGCTTCGTCAGAGGGAGCGGGAGTCGCCCGCTCCCACCCGCGGCGCCCCATCCCTCGCAACCGAAGCCGTGGGGCGGCCTTGTGACGTTCCGGGGGCCCCGAGCCAGGCCTCGCGACGCGCCGTCTCGGCCTCGCCGGCCCCGCGGGCCGGCCGGAGGGCCAGCCGCACCGGCTTCTTCGCCCCGAGGGTCGCCCGGACCTCGCGAAGCTCATCGCCGCGGAAGACGGTGAGGCGCGCCGCCGCACCCGGGCGGCGTTCCTGGATCCGGGCGTCGAGCGCCTCGGCCGAGACCTTGAAGCCGTCCAGGGCGAGGACCTCGTCCATGGCGTTGAGGCCGGCCTCCCAGGCGGGCGAGCCCTCGAGGACCTCGAGGACGACCGTCCGCCCGCCGGCCTCGGCCTTCACCCGTGCGCCCAGCCAGGCGCGCGGCTCGCCGGCCGCCGCCCCGTCGGCCCGCGAGTCGCCGTCCTTCCTCGGCTCCTCGACGAGCTCGAGGCCGAAGGGGGCGAGGGCGCGCGCGTAGTCCGGGTCGGCCGTCCCGCGGGCGTACGCGTCGAAGAAGGGCCGGAGGTCCGCCCCGGCGGCCTCGGCGCAGAGGGCCTCGAAGCGCGCGAGGTCGTAGCCGCCGCCGCCGCTCGCCTCGTGGTCGCGCCAGAGGGCGCGGACGACGTCGTCGAGCGAGCGCCGTCCGCCCGAGCGCGTCCGGATCTCGAGGTCGAGGAGCCAGGCGATGACCTGCCCCTTCTCGTAGTAGGAGACGGTCGCGTTCACCGAGTGCTCGTTCTTCTGGTAGAACTTGATCCAGGCGTCGAAGCTCGCCTCCTCGAGCGACTGGTGCCGCCGCCCGGGCGTGTCCTCGAGGTTCTGGAGGTGGTCGGCCGTCTTGCGGAGGAGCCAGTCGGCGTCGACGAGCCCGGCGCGCACGAGCAGCAGCTCGTCGTAGTAGCTGGTCACGCCCTCGACGACCCAGAGGGCGCGGGTGAAGTTCTCCTTCGCGTAGTCGAAGGGGCCGAGCTCGCGCGGGCGGACCCGCTTGCCGTTCCAGAGGTGGAAGTACTCGTGCGAGACGAGGGCGAGGAAGTCCTCGTACTTGTCCTTCGGGCGGAAGCGCTGCCGGCCCCACTGGAGGGAGCACGAGGCCTCGTGCTCGAGGCCGCCGCCCGGCGCGCCCTCGGGGACGAGGTGGACGAAGAAGACGTAGCGGCCGAGGGACGCCGGGAGCCCGCCCATGAGGGCGGCCTCGGCCTCGACGATCCTCGCCGTGTCGGCCGCGAGCCGGTCGCGGTCGTAGTTTCCGCCCCCGCCGCAGATCGCGATCTCGTGCGGGACGCCGGCCGCCTCGAAGCGGAGGACGTCTTGGTGCGGGGACACGCAGAAGGGCGAGTCGACGAGCTCGTCGTGGTCCTTCGCCCGGAAAGCCTGGCGGGCGCCGTTCTCGGGCGGGTCGGCGGGGAGCGGCGTCGCCGCCCGCCACGAGGCGTCGGGCGGCTCCACCTCGACCCGCACCGGCCCGCCGAGCGCCTGGCCGCCGGCCGTCTCGGGACGGAGGAAGAGGGCCGCGCCGTTCCAGTAGGCGTGGCGGTCGTCGAGGTGGGCGGTGCGCACGGTCAGCTCGTTGGCGTAGACCCGCCAGCGCAGGATCGCCTCGTCCTCGCCCTCGAGATCCACGCGCCACGCGCTCTTGTCGACCTTCTCGGCCCGGAGCGGACGCAGGTCGCGGGCGGAGAGGGCCTCGAGGTCCTGCACGTGGCGAGCGTAGTCCCGGATCCGGTAGCTCCCCGGGGTCCACGCCGGCAACGCGAAGCGGACGTCGTCCGGGAGTCCCCGGAAGTGGGCGGTGAGCTCGAACAGGTGCGTCGCCGGGCGCGGGAAGGCGACGGTGTAGGTCGTGGCCGCGGGGGCGCTCGTGGGGCTCATTCCGGGTCGCGTCCTCTCAGGGCTTTCCAAACCGCGGTCTTTTTATTAGAAATCGCCTTCTCTGGCGAGGAGATTTCCCCATGGACTTCCAGCTCCTGAAGGTCACCGAGGCGCGCCGGGAAACGCCGCGCGCCGTGCACCTCCGGCTCGAGGGCGGCGACGCGGCGCTCTACGAGGCCTGCACCCTCCCGGCCATGGCCATCCCGGTGGACCTCGGGAACGGCGAGACGGCCCTCGTCCCGCTCTCGAGCCAGCCCGGGCGGCGGCACTTCGAGGTCGTGGCCGACGTCGAGACGCCGGCGGGCGGGCGGCTCGGCGGCCTCCGGCCGGGCGCGGCCGTCAAGGTCGGGAAGCCCGAGGGGCCGGGCTTCGACGTCTTCGGCTTCAGGCGCTGCGACGTCTTCCTCGTCGCCTACGGGGCCGGGATCGGGCCCGCGCGCTCGACGCTCCTCCACATCCTGACCGAGCGCGGGGCCTTCGACTCCGTCCGCCTCCTCTACGAGGCCCGGTTCCTCTCCGGCTTCGCCTACCGCGACGACTTCCCGGGCTGGCAGCGCGGGCACGTCAAGGTCTACCAGGTGATCCAGCGCCAGGACATGGCCAAGTGGCGGCGCGGCGAGGAGGCGTACGTCCACGACCTCCTGCGCGACCTCGCGCCCGACCCGGCGCGGAGCGTCGTCTTCGCCTCCGGCCCGTCCGACCTGCTCATGGGCGTCCAGGGCGCCATGCGGGCGCGCCGCTACCCGCCCGAGCGCCTCTTCCTCCACGAGCTCGAGGCGACGACCGAGACCGAGCGCGTGGCGGTCGCCGCCCCGATCGAGCACGCGAAGCACGAGACCGTCTCGGAGGAGGCGCTCGACGGCTCCGGCCACTGGGAGGACGCGCCCGACCACTCGCCCGTCTTCGAGGGCGGCAAGCCGGCGCGCCCGAGCGTGCGCCCCGAGAAGAAGGGCGCGCACTGACGCGCCCGAGACGCGCATGGCCGGCGACCTGAAGGCGATCGCGATCCAGAAGCCCGAGGCGGTCAACGTCATCATCGGGCAGTCGCACTTCATGAAGACGGTCGAGGACATCCACGAGGCGATCGCCGGGGCCGTCCCCGGCGCGAAGTTCGGCCTCGCCTTCTGCGAGGCGTCGGGGCCCTGCCTCGTCCGCACCTCGGGCACGGACGAGACGCTCGTCGAGGTCGCGCGCGCGAACGCCCTGACCGTCGGCGCCGGCCACTCGTTCGTCGTCGCCCTCGGCAACTGCTACCCCGTGAACGTCCTCAACGCGATCAAGGCCGTCCCCGAGGTCTGCCGGATCTTCTGCGCGACCGCGAACCCCGTGCAGGTGGTCGTCATCGAGACGGACCAGGGGCGCGGGATCCTGGGCGTCGTCGACGGCTTCCGCCCGCGCGGGGTCGAGGGCCCGGACGAGGTGAAGGCGCGGAAGGAGATGCTCCGGAAGTTCGGGTACAAGCTCTAGCGCCGCTCGATAAGTCTCGAGCCGATCGCTAGCGCCGGCCGATAAGAGCTTCATGATCGACGTCAAGCTCGACCGCCTCCTGGCGGAGCGCCGGATGACGCTCACCGACCTCGCCCGGCGGGTGGGGATCGCCCTCCCGAACCTGTCGCTCCTCAAGACGGGCAAGGTCAAGGAGATCCGGCTCGCGCTCCTCGACGCCCTCTGCCGCGAGCTCGGCTGTCAGCCGGGCGACCTGCTCGAGCGCCGGCCGGATCCTCCGCCGGACCGCGCGGGCCTCGCGGGGGCGAACGGACGCGTGGCCAACGTCTCGATCGACTTCATCGACTGACTCACGAGGCGACGGTCGCCAGGCCCCTCGTCCTCAGGAAGTAGAAGGCCCCGAACGCCGCCGCGATGGCGGCCGCCGCCGCCGCATCGCGAGCCGCGAGGGCGTACCGCCGGTAGGACGTGCGCCGCGGCCCGGCCCGGAAGCCGCGGGCCTCGAGGGCGATCGCCATGCGGTCGGCGCCGCGGAGCGACGTCATGAAGATCGGGACGAGGACGGGGACGTACTTCCGCAGGCGGGCGCGCAGGCCGCCCGACTCGAGGTCGAGGCCGCGCGCCCGCTGGGCCTCGACGATCGAGGCCGCCGACTGGAGGAAGAGCGGCACCAGGCGGAAGGCGAGGCCGAGCGTGAAGGCGACGACGTACGGGACGCCCACGGCCCGGAGGGCCGCGATCGCCTCCTCGATGCGCGTCGTCGCGAGGAAGAGGAGCCCGAAGAGGACGATCGTCGTCACGCGCAGGCCGTAGCCGAAGGCGGCGGCCAGCTCGGGGCGCGCGACCCGGAGCGGGCCGAGGCGCAAGAGGTCCGGCGCGGCGTCGAAGCGCGGGTCGCCGATCACGCACCAGATGAGGGTCGTGAAGGCGATGATGAAGAGCAGGAAGCGCCACGGCCGGAGCGTGTCCGCGAGCGAGCGCGCGGCCAGAGCGGCGGCCGCGAAGGCGACGAGGATCAGCCCCTGGAAGCCCGGGGCGAGCCCGAAGAAGGTGAGGGCGATCCCCACCGCGAGCCCGGCGAGCTTCACCGTCGGGTGGAGCCGGTGGACGACCGTGTCGCGCGGGGTGTAGAGGTCCGTCCTCACGTTCCCCCTCCCGCCCCCGCTCCCCCTCCCCCCGCCCTCGTCAGGCACCGCTCCAGCTCGTCCCTCGACCTCACCGCCGCGCCCATCTCGAGCCCCAGGCGCACGACCGGCGGCGGCGTCACCCGGGCCGCGGCCAGCGCCTCCCGGTCGGCGATCACCTCGCGCACCGGCCCGTCGCGGACGATCCGCCCGCCGGCCAGGAGCACGATCCGGCGCGCGTACTCGAGCGCGACCCAGATGTGGTGCGTGATGATGATCACCGTCCGGCCCTCGCCGTTCAGGCGCCGGAGGAGGTCCATCATGCGCCGCTGGTCGCGGTGGTCGAGGCCCGTCGTCGGCTCGTCGAGGACGAGGACCGCCGGATCCATGGCCAGCACGGAGGCGACGGCGACGCGCTGCCGCTCGCCCTTGGTGAGGGCGAACGGGTCGCGGCCCCCGTACCCGCCGAGGCTCACGGTCTCGAGCGCCGCCCGCACGCGCGCGCCGACCGTCGCCTCGTCGAGGCCGAAGTTGCGCGGGCCGAACGCGACCTCCTCCTCGACCGTCGCGCAGAAGATCTGGTGGTCGGGGTTCTGGAAGACGTAGCCCACCTCGCGCGCGAGCGCGCCGCGCGGGAGCGAGGCGACGTCGCGCCCGCGGAAGGCGATGCGCGCGCCCGGCGTCTGCGGCGCGAGCAGCCCGTTCCAGTGGCGCGCGAGGGTCGACTTGCCCGACCCGTTGGCCCCGAGGAGGGCGAGGAACTCGCCGGCCCCGACCTCGAGGTCGACCCCGGCGAGCGCCGGCGGGGCCCCGGGCGGCGCGCCCGCGTAGCGGTGCGTCAGGCGCTCGACCTCGATGAGCGGCGGGCCTCCGGGCGCCGGCGGGTCCGCGGCGGCGAGCGCGGCGGCCCGCTCGGGGTCGACCCGGTGGCCCGCCGCCGCCAGCATCCGCGCGGCCTCGGCGACCCCCGCTCCTTCCGCCCCGTCTCCCACGCCCAGGCGGCGAAGCAGCATCGGCACCTGCGGGGCGCGGACGCCCCGCGCCTCCAGGGCCTCGCCGTCGCCGAGGACGGCCGCGGCCGTCCCCGAGCGGGCGACGGCGCCGTCCTCGAGCAGGAGCGCGCGGTCGGCGACGGCGAGCTCCTCCGTCTCGTGCTCGGCGATGACGACGGCCGTCCCGCGCTCGCGCCCGAGGCGCCCGAGGACCTCGAGGACGCGCGCCTTGCCGACCGGGTCGAGGTCGGTCGTGGGCTCGTCGAGGACGAGCAGCCGCGGCTCGAGGGCGAGCGCGGCCGCGATCGCGAGCCGCTGCTTCTCCCCGCCCGAGAGCTCGGAGGGGCGCCGGCTCTCGAAGCCCTCGAGGCCGACGAGGGCGAGCGCCGCGCGGACGCGCCCGGCGATCTCCTCCGGCGCGACGCCGTGGTTCTCCGGCCCGAAGGCGACCTCGAGCGCGACCTCGGTCGCGAAGAGCTGGCTCTCGAAGTCCTGGAAGACGGTCGCGACCTCGCGCGACAGGGCCGCGACCGCCGGCGGCGCCGGGCCCTGGGGCGTCCCGAAGCGGACGATCTCGCCGCCGAGCTCGCCCCGGAGGAAGGCCGGGACGACGCCGTTGAGCGTCCCGAGGAGCGTCGACTTGCCGGCGCCGCTCGCCCCTAAGACGACGGCCGTCTCGCCCGCGCCGACCTCGAGGGCGACGTCGCGGAGGGCCTCGCGGTCGGCCCCGCGGTAGCGGAACGACAGGGCGCGGAGCGAGAGGGCGCTCGGGCTCACAGCCAGGCGAGGGCGATGACGAGGAGGATGGCCGCGGGCAGGACGGCGGCCGCGACCCCGACCGGCAGGAGGCCGGCCTCGGCCGCGTTCCCGGCGGCGATGCCGCCGGCGACGGCGAGGGCGACGAGCGCGGCCGCGAGCCGCTTCCCGCGCCCCCGCGGGCGCGCGGGCTCGCCCAGGATGTCCTGGTAGCGGAGCCCCTGGGCCTTGACGCGCGGGTAGATCGCCTTCAGGAGGAAGGGCCCGAGGGCCACGCAGACGATCGAGTTCGTGATGAGGATCGTGTTCGCGAGAAACCGGAAGGGCGCGCCGATGTAAGCGATGGCGGCCCCGACGATGAACGCGCAGGCCCCGCTCGCGGCCACGCTCACGAAGGCGATCTTGAGGACGCCGAAGCGCCGCTCGGGGTCCGGCTCGCCGAGGCCGAGCCCGCGCCAGAGCTTGTACGGCACCATGCCGAGGGCGAGGTTGCCGAGGAAGCCGACGAGCGTCCCGACCCCGAGCCCGCCGAAGAAGTCGCCGATCGTGTTGCCGATCGCCGCGCCCCAGGCGCCCGCCGGGCCGAAGAGGAGCGAGCAGAGGAGGACGAAGGCGACGCCGGGCCGGATCTCGGTCACGCCCGGCAGGATCGAGAGGAACTTGAAGGCGAGGAGGGCGGCGGCGTAGAGCGCGGCCGTGATCGCCGTGAGGACGACCATCCGCGTGTTCCGCCACATGGCGAAGAGCTCGGGGACGGGCATTCGCGCGCGGGCCCCCCGGGGAGGGCTACGCCGGCTCGGGCGGCAGGAGCCGCCGCTTGAGGAAGTGCCACACCGGGCGCACGAGGAGCCCGTGCAGCCGGTGGAGGAGCGCCCGGTCGCGCCCGGCCTTCTCGGCCGCGGGGTCGAGCCCCTTCTTGACCGTCGGGTCGTAGCGGCGCCGGTGCTTCGCGACCTGGTAGAGGTCGGCCCGGGCGAGCCACTGGAAGAGCCGCTCGAGCAGCGGGCCGCGCCGCGCCGGGAAGTCGAGCGAGATCTGGAAGTCGATGAGCGCCGGGGCGCCCTCGGGCGTGACGATGACGTTCGCCTTCTTCGAGAGGTCCATGTAGATCACGTGGCGGGCGTGGATCGAGCGGACGATGGCCTCGAGGCGGGCGTAGAAGTCGGGCACGAGGTCGAGCGAGATGCAGCGCTTGTCGCGGTAGCACTGCTCGACGTGGGCGGCGAACGTGCGCCCCGGCACGAAGCCGTGGAGGAACCAGCCCTCGCCCGAGACCGGCCCGAGCTCGGGCACGCCGGGCAGCCCCGAGACGCGCCGGTAGAGCCGCTTCTCGCGCGCGGCGAGCGCCGGGATGGGGCGCGACAGCTTGTACACCCAGAGCCGCCCTTCCTCCGGGTCCTCGAGGAGGTGGTTCTCGGCGAAGATGTCCGCCTTGAGGCACCGGACGTGGCGGTAGGGACGGCCCCCGAGCCGGATCAGCCGGCCGGGCCGCCAGCGGCGACGGGCCCACATGGTTGCCGAACTGTAGCGCCGCCCGGGCCTCGCGTCAATCCGGAGCCGTCCGCCTCTCTCCTTGACAGGGGCCTCGCCGCGGATAGGATGACGCGCCGCATCCGCGCCGAAGTGGCGGAATTGGCAGACGCGCTAGATTCAGGGTCTAGTGGGCGCTAAGCCCGTGGGGGTTCGAGTCCCCCCTTCGGCACCATCCGTCGCATCTCCTGTCCCGGCCGTTTCCTGGCACCGCCCCGGCGCCCGTGCTATCCTTCCCGTTGGACATGCACGTCTTCTGCCCGCGGTGCGAACGTCCCCACGACTTTCCCCTCTTCGAGCGCCAGGAAGCGCTGCTCTGTGCGTGCGGCGGGCTCGTCCGGCCGGGGATGCGGCTGCGCCAGCGGCTCGCCCGGGCCGAAACGCGCCTCCTCGCGACCGAGGCCGACCGCGTCTGCCGGATGATCCTCTCGCCCGACTTCGAGGATGTCGATATCGCCATCGAGCGCAACCGCTTGCGAGAGCTGTGCGAGGAGCTGTTCCCGGACCGCATGGAGCTCTACGACATGATCTACGAGAGCCGGTTCGACCGGCTCTGGGCACAGTTCCGCGAGCCCGAGAGCGCCGCCGGGAGCGGGGAGCCGGCCGACCGTCCTTGAAAGCGGTCGGTCGCGCGAGCTATACTTGCGGCGAGGTTTTTCCCGGCCGGAGGTGTGACCCGGGGCGGGCCACTGGCAGGGGCTTCCGGTCGCAGCGCCCACGCCCGAAAGGAGGCGCGGCCCTGTGAAGAGACAGCTCGTCGCTCTCGTCGCGATCGTCGTCCTCGCCGTCGCGGCCGTTCTGCTGGGCCGCTCTCCCGGCGCCCCCGAGCGTCAGGCCGGCGCCCCGGCGAACGGCGCCATCGGCCGGTACGACCCCGACCAGCGTCCCCGCGAGGTCGTCTATCGAGAGGAGGGCGGCTTCGGCCCGTTCGAGCGCCTCGAGATCGCGATCGGCGACGAGCCCGTCGCCGTCGTGCGCTACAAGCTCCACGGCGCGAGGGAGGTCGAGCGCCGCCAGCCGCTCACGCGCGAGCAGGTGGTCGAGCTCTTCGCCCGCTTCGAGAAGGTCGACTTCTTCCGGGTCGAGGAGAGCCCGCGCGGCCGCTACATCGCCGACCACCCGGCGGTGACGCTGTCGCTCCGCACCGGGGCGAGCACCCACCAGGTGCGCTCGACCGGCAAGCTCCGCCCGACGCACGACATCCAGGAGCTGCTGGCGTTCTTCGGCGACGTCAAGAAGGCCGTGACGCCCGAGCCGATCGCGACGGGCGACTAGGCCGCCGCGGGGCACGGGGGGGGCGCCGCGCGCGCGTCGCTTCAGCGCCAGAGGCCGAGCCGGCGCATCTCCCGCTCGAGCCAGTAGATGCCTGCCCCGAGCGAGTTCCCCAGGACCTCACCCCGAAGCGCGGCGGCCCGCTCGGGGGTCGCCGTCCCCTCGAGCCGGGCGACGAGCGCCTCGCCGCCGTCCTTGAGCCCGCGCCTGAGCCTCGGAAGGTGGGCCAGCCGCTCCTCGACGGCCGTCCAGTCGCGGTCCGGGCGCAGGAGCCCGAGCTTCTCGAGGGCCTGCTCGAGGGGCCAGCCGTGGAGGAAAAGGCCCTCGAACGCCCTCGTCCGGGCGAGCTCGCGGAAGAGCGTCGCCTTCGCCGCGAAGGAGCCCGGTGCCTCGAGCAAGAGGGCGAGGGCGGCGAGCTTGAAGAGGAAGAGCGGCTTCGCGTCGCCGCCCTTGTCGTAGTGCTCGACCTTGAACCCGAAGTCCGGCGCCGCACACGGGCGGCGATCGGGCGCGCACTCCCAGAGGGCGGCGACGGCGTCGCCCGGGGAGCCGGCGGGGGCCGGGGCCGGGGCCCGGGGCGCGCGGGCGGTGGCCGGGGCCGGCGCGGGGACCGGGGTGGCGGGCGCCGGGGGAGGAGGCGCGGGAGCGGCGGGCGGCGGCGGCGCGGCGGGCGGCGCCGGCGCCGGCGCGGGCGCCGGCGCGGGCGCCCGAGCGGACGCCGGCGCGGGCGCCGGAGCGCCGCGGGCGGCGGTCGCCGGGGCCGGGGCGGCGGCGGGCTCGCGGCCGCGGACCCGCTCGGGGATGGCCGCGGCCTCGGCGGCGAGCGCGCGCATGCGGGCGGAGAAGTCGCCCGCGGCGACGGAGGCGGCGGGGGCGATCGGAGGAGCCGGGGCGGTCGGGCGAGGCGACTCCTCGTCTTCCCCTTCCTCTTCCCCCCCTTCTTCCGCTCCTTCTTCCTCTTCCCCTTCCCCGTCCTCCTGCTCTTCGGCCTCTTCTTCGGCCTCTTCCGCGACCGCGGGCGCCCCGCCCGCGCCGTCCCCCGGCTCGTCGGCCCGGGCGCCGCCGTTCGCCCCGGCCGCGTCCGCCGTCGCGTCTGCGGCCGCCGGGGCCTCGCCGCGAAGGGCGGCGAGGATCTCATCGGCGACGCCCGCCTCCTCGTCCTCCTCGGCGCCGGCCGGGCCCTCGTCTGCGGCCTCGGCCCCGCCGCCCTCGCCCTCCGGAGCCTCGGCCTCCGGGGGGAGATCGAGGCCCTCCTCGTCGGCCAGCTCCTCGTCGCGCCGCTCCGACGGGGCCGCCGCCGGCTGCGTCGGCAGGCGGGCCGGCGGCGGCCCGTCCGCGGCCTCCTCGCCCTCGTCGTCCGCCTCCGCCTCGGGGACGCGTCCCGGTCCCGGTGTCGCGGCCGGCCTCGCCGGCGCCGCGGCCGTGGGCGGCGGCGACTCGGCGACCGCCTCGGGCGCGGGCGTTTCGAGCGAGGACGCCGGGTCGAGCGCGAACGCCTCGAGCGGCGAGCCGCCGCCCTCGAGGAGCTCCTCCTCCGGGATCTCCTTCAGGTACTTCCACGCCTCGATCCCGCGGGCGGTGAGCCTCTGCCGGAACCCGACGCCGCGGACGTAGCCGAGCCACTCCATCCACTTGAGCCAGCTCTGGAACGGCAGGAGCTGCGGCCGCTCGCCCCGGTAGATCGAGGAGCCGAGCCGCTTCACCATCTCCGAGGGCGCGAGGAAGCCGTCGGCGACCTCGCAGAAGATGAAGCGGACGAGGTAGCCGTTGAGCTCGACGAACCGGTCGAAGAGCGCCTCCTTGAACGGGTCCTTGACCGTCGTCTCGGGCTGGGCGGCGGCCTTCCTTCCCGCCCCGCCCTCGCCCTCCTCGCCGTCCCGCGGCCGCCCGGCGGTGCGCCGGGCGAGGTCCTCGATCGTCACCTCGCCGGTCGGGAAGTCCTCCTCGGTCGGGTCGGGCGCCACCGCGCGCCCCGCCCGCGGCCGCGAGTCGGGCTCGGCGGCGGCCGCCGCCTTCTCGAGCTTCTCCGACTCGGCGAGCGCCTCGACGAGCTCCTGCCCGAACGGCCCGAGCGTCACCCGGGCCGCGATCTTGAGGTCGACGAGGCGGACGAGCTGCCCGATGAACGTCCGGTCGTAGATCTTCACCTGGCGGAGCCAGGCCGTGAGCTTGCGCTGCGTCGGCGCGCCCGCGACCTCCCGGAGGAGGCGGCGCACGGTGCCGAGGTGCCAGGCCCCGTCCCTGTCGGGCAGGCACGCGAAGTCCACGAACTGAGCCATCGGCCGGGCGTCCCGAAAAAGGGTTGAGCGGCGACGCGGGATGATAACGCCTCCCGCCCGGCGCCTCAAGCAAGGCCCCGCCGCGGACGGGGACGAATGAATGAACCCCGCGGCCGAGGCGTCGAAGCAAGCGTAAAGGAACCGTCCGCCGAGGTCTTTCTCTTTGAGCTGCGACCGATTCGAGGAACGTCTCTCCGCCCACCTCGACCACGAGCTCCCGAGCGACGGGGCCGGCGAGGTCGACGCCCACCTCCGCTCCTGCACCGTCTGCACCGCGCGGCTCGACGGCTTCCGCCGCCTCCAGACCTTCTGCCACACGATCCACGCGAGCGCCGGACCCGCCGAGACGCCGGCCGTCACGGCGGCCGAGTGGCGCTTGCGCTGGGAGAGCGTCGCCGCCGAGGCGGTGAACCCCGTGCCGCTCGGGCTCGCGGCCTTCCGCGGCCGGCGGGCGTTCCTCGGCATGGCCGCGGCCGCGGCCGCGGCCATCCTCATCGCCTGGACCGTCTACTTCGCGACGCGCTTCGCCGGCCCGGGGTCCGGAAGCGAGGGCGTCCCGCCGATGACCGCCCTCAAGCCCGCGACCGGGATGGGCGAGGCCCTCGCGCCCGAGGCTCGTCCGACCGGGATCGGCGCCGGCCCGGCGCCATCCCCTGGGGCCGCCGCGTCGCCGGCGGGCTCGGGGGCGACGGCGTTCGAGGGCTCGTGGGCCTGGAGCGCCGTCTCGAGCTCGTGCTGCGTCCAGTACGTGCACCCGGGGGCCGGCTGGATCCCGACCGTCGTCTACCCCGCGAACGAGGAAGACGCCGTCGTCATCTGGCTGAACCGCGACATCTGACGCGCCCATGAAGCTCCGCCCGACCATCCTCGCCGCCGCCTCGCTCGCCGCGGCGCTGCTGGTCGTCCCCATGCCCGAGGCCCGGGCCCAGGCGCAGCCGCCGCGGGCGACCCTCAAGGTCCGCGAGATCCAGGCGAGCGGCAAGCCCGACGCGGAGGCCCGGGCGGCCGCGATCGACGAGCGCCTGGCCGACCTCGCCGCCCAGCTCCGGCGGTGGCCCTACGCCCGGTTCGAGCTCGTGGGCGAGCCGCACGTCCGCTCGGTCGCTTTCGGCGAGGAGATGGCGGTCGACCTGAGCGGCGGCCTCGTGCTCACCGCCGTCGCGCGCGAGGGCGATGCCGGCGCCGTCGCCCTCGAGGTGAAGATCCGCGACGCCGACGGCGCCGCGGTCGTGACGACGGGCCTGCACCTCCGCGACGGCCGCACCTGCCTCATCGGCCGCGAGCTCGAGACCGCCAACGGCGTCCTCTTCCTTGCCCTCACGGTCCAGCGGGAGTAACCTGGACCGGAGCGCCGGTCGCGTCCCGACGCCGCCGGCCATCCGCGCGGTCCGGCGGGTGGCGGATCCCGCCATCGCCGACCGGCGGCGCGCCCGCCAAGACGCGCCGGGTTTGACAAATCCGCGCAACGACTTGTGCCCGACCGCGACCGCCGTCTCGAGGGCGGCCGCGGAGGGCACCGGCTTTGCATGAAGACGAGGAGAGCGCGCAGGCGAGGGCCTCGCGTGACGAACGGGATGTCGGACCGGTCGAGTACACTCGTGGCGTCGGGACCGGGCGGCCCCGGTCAAGCCCCCTCGACTCCGGGACCGATAACATCGGAGCGGAGCGAGGGAAGCCGAAGGCAGGCCCTGGACGTAGGGGGATGAAGGCCATGAAGGGGATTCCGTGCCAGCGGTGCCGCACGGAGGACGCGATCCCGACCCACCAGTTCGTCAAGTTCGACGAAAAGGTGCAGTACCTCTGTCGGCGCTGCTGGGAGGACTTCCGGCGCTGGTTCCACCACGGGAACAAGCTCTTCTCCGGAGGGTCCGACCAGGCCATCTGAGCCGGCCCGCCCGGCCTCCCGCTTCCGCCCGTCAGGGGCGGAAGAGGTACATGAGCCTCGGCGTCTCGAGCTCGAGCAGGCGCGCCGGGTCCACCTCGAGCCGGAACGCCGGCGCCGCCCCGCGCGGCGCCCCGCCCGCCCCGAACGAGCTCGCGGGGCCCCCGAGCGGAGCGACCCCCTCCGCCGCCCCGCCGAGGAGGATGTCGAGCAGCCCGGGCGCCCGCACGTAGGTGAAGACCGTCGCTTCCCCGACCCCCGAGAGCTGGCGCGCCGCGGCGACCGCGTCCTCGAGGTAGCCGACGGCATCGACGAGCTTGCTCGCCCGCGCCTCCTCGGCCACGAGGATCCGCCCGTCGGCGAGCGCGAGCGCCTCCTCGCGCGTGAGGCCGGCGCGCGAGCGCCCATCGACGACGACGGAGACGAAGCGCCCGTAGGCATCGTCGATCGCCCGCTGGAGGATCGCCTTGTGGCGCTCGATCCGCGCCGGGTCGGTCTCGAACGGGTTCAGGAGGTCCTTGTTCTCGCCGCTCTTGATCGTGATCCCCTGGACGCCGATCTTCTGGAGGAGGCCGGCGAAGTTGAAGCTCGTGAGGATCACGCCGATCGAGCCGGTGATCGTCGTCGGCTCGGCGAGGATGCGGTCGGCCGGAGCCGAGACGTAGTAGCCGCCGGAGGCCGCGACCCCGCCCATCGAGACGACGATCGGCTTGCCGGTCCGCTTCTTCCAGTCGACGAGATGCTTGTGGATCCGGTCCGAGGCCTCGATCGTCCCGCCGGGGCTGTCCACGCGGACGACGATCGCGCGCACGTCCCCGTCCGCGGCCGCCTGCTCCAGCTCGCGGCGCAGGCGCTCGACCGGCCGGTCGACGATCCCGAAGGGCCCCGCCAGCTCGTCGACGATCACGCCGCTCACGTGGACGAGGGCGATCTTGGCGTCGCCGTCGCCCGAGTGGTAGCGCTCGGCGAGCGGCTCGGGCCGCTGCATCCGGCCGCCGCCCATGCGCCCGCGGCCCGCCGCGACGGTGGCCACGGCGAGGCTCACGGCGGCGATGCCGGCGAAGAGGAAGACGAGGAAGACGAGGCACCCGCGGCCGCCGCCCCCGCGGGCGGGCGGCGGCGGGGGCAGCGGCGGGTAGTAGGGCCCGCCCGGTCCGGGTGCGATGGGTCGGACGTCGACGCTCTCTGCCATGGTTCCTCACCCCCCTTGCCCGTTGCCCGTTGCCCGTTGCCCGTTCCCGTTCCCGTTGCCCGTTCCCGTTCGCCCGTCGCCCGCCTCGAGATCAGGGACGTTCCCGGCTCCGGCGCGCCGCCGGCAGGGCCGCGGCCGCCGCCTCCTCCCGGAGGATCGCGAGCGTCGCCTCGAGGTCCCGGGGCACCGGGGCCTCGAACTCGACCCGCGCGCCCGTCCCCGGATGGCGGAAGGCCAGCCTGCGCGCGTGCAGCGCCTGCCGGCCGAGGACCGGCGTCTCGCCCTCCGCCTTCTTCCGGCCGCGCAGCTCGGACTCGGAGACGCGGAAGCGCCGCCCGTACACGGCGTCGCAGAGGATCGGCGTCCCGAGGCGGGCGAGGTGGAGGCGGATCTGGTGCGTCCGCCCGGTCTCCGGGCGACAGCGGACGAGCGCGTGCTTCGGGTAGCGCTCGACGACCTCGTAGCGGGTCCGCGCCGGCCGGCCGTCGGTCCGGACGGCCATGCGCGTGCGGTCGCGCGGATGGCGGCCGATCGGGGCGTCGATCGCGCCTCTGTCCTCGCGCGGGTGGCCCTCGACGATCGCGAGGTACTCCTTCCCGGTCTCCCGCGCCTTGAACTGCTCGACGAGCGAGCGGTGGGCGTCGTCCGTGCGGGCGACGACCATGACCCCCGACGTGTCGCGGTCCAGGCGGTGGACGAGCCCGGGGCGCTCGTCGCCGCCGAGCGTCGAGAGGTCCCCGCCCTGGTAGAGGAGCGCGTTGACGAGCGTCCCGCTCGACTGGCCGGGCGCCGGGTGGACGAGCAGGCCGGCCGCCTTGTCGATGACGAGGATCGAGTCGTCCTCGTGGATCACGCGCAGGCCCTTCACCGGCTCGGGCCTCACCGAGACGACGCGCGGGGGCGGGATGGCGACCGAGATGCGCTCGCCCGGCCGCACCTTGCGGTTCGCCTTGAGCGGCGGGGACGCGCCCTCGATCCGCACCCGCCCCTCCTCGATCCAGCGCTTCGCCTCGACGCGGGAGTGATCGGGAAGGCTCCGGGCGAGGTAGTGGTCGAGCCGCTCGCCCGAAGCCTCCGGCTCGACCTCGAGGGCGCGGACGTCGTCGACGTCGCCCACCGCCCGGTCGACGTCAGGGACCGCCCGGGGCCGGGGCCGGGGCCGGGGCCGGGGCCGGGGCCGGAGGCGCGGGGGCGGGCGCCGGAGCCGGAGGCGGAGCCGGGCCAGGCGCCGGGGGCTTCGGCTGCTCGCCCCCCGGCCCGGGCGGCTCCCCTTCGGGCTTCGGCTGCTCCCCCTCGGGCTTCGGCCCCTCGGCCGGCGGGACCGGAGGCGGCGGGGGCAAGGGCTTCAGGCCCGGCGCCTTCTCGATCCGCGGGTACTTCGGCTCGGCGTACTTCGACGCATCGAAGGAGTGCGCCGCCCGGAGGACGTCGAGCGACTGCCGGGCGAGGCGGGCGACGAAGGCGTTGTCCCCGTGCTCGTCGAGGATGCGCTCGTAGGCCTTCAGGGCCTCGTCGCGCCGGCCCTCGGCCGAGAGCCGGTCGGCGTGCCTCAGGGCGACGAAGGGCTCGACCGACGTCCCGGCGACCTCGCCCAGCACCGTCGCCAGCCGCTCCGAGCTCTCCTCGGGCTGGATCTCGCCGAGCTTCTTCCAGGCCTCGGCATCCCGCTCGCGCGAGGCCTCGACCCGCCAGATGACGAGGCCCAGGACGACGCAGACGACGAGCAGGCCGGCGACGACGAGCTGCCAGCGCTCGCGCAGCCAGTCCATCCCGGTCTTCGCCGTCTCGATGAAGAGGTCGCGGGTGTCGACCTCGGGCGCGGCGCCCGCGAGCTTGCCCGACGTCTTGCGCGGCGGCTCGACGCGCGGCGCGACCTTCGCGGGCGGCGCCTCGGCGTCGTCCTCGTCCTCGTCCTCGTCGTCGGCCTCGGCCTGGTCCGCCTTCGGCTTCGCGCCCGGGCTTCCGCCGCCGCCCTTGGCGGCCGCTCGCTCGGCCTTGCGCTTGCGGCGCTCCTCGGCCTTGCGCTGGGCGCGCGTCAGCTTCGGGGCCGCGCCGACGGATCCCTGCGCGGGCTTGGCGTCGTCGTCCTTGTCCTTGTCTTCCATGTCCGGGCTTTGCACCAAAGCCCGCGCCTCTCACGCCCGCGCTTTGCGCCCCGCCGGGGAGGCGGCCCGGCGGCAACCCGCCCGGCCTAGCCCCTGCGCGGCGCGATCTCGACGTCGAGGAAGGTGAGGCCCTGCCTGCGCTGCACGCGCACGGAGCACTCCTCGTGCTCCGACTCGAAGGTGAGGACCCGCTCCGTCACGCCGAAGTCGCGCTTCAACTTCCAGCGGCTGAGCGGCATCTGCTCCTCGTAGAAGGCCGCCACCCTGTCCACCGCGGACGACCCGACGTAGACGAGCCGAGCGACGCGGTAATTACCCTTGAGGATGTACGAATCCTTGGTCCTGTAGATGAAGCCGACGGGCACCGGGACGTCCGTCAGCGGCCGCTCGGGCTCCGCCTCGAGCGGGTTCGCGACCTTGAGCGGCCTGGTCCCCGCGCACCCCGAAAAGACAGCGACGACGGCCAGGGCCGCCGCCGCGATCGACCACGGTCTCACGCGCATCTCTTCCCGCCTCCCGCGCCGAACGCGAACGACCTGACGCGCCACGCGGACGCGCCGTCCGGCACGAGACCGGCGGGACGACGCGCCCATTGTAGGGTTTATCGGTCGCCTGTCAAGCGGAGCTAAGGGCCCTCGCGGCTCCCGGTCGGGACCTCCCCGCCGCCCGTAAACTTTTCGCGCCTCCGTGCCGATGGATGACGTCAGGTACCTCCCTCTTCGGGGCGCAAAGGGCATGGGAGCGCGAGCGATGATCGGCGAAACCGCGGCTTCGAAGGTCAGCCCGCCGGGCCTCGACGTCCGGGCGGCCCTGGCCGGGCATCTCGTCCCCGTCACCTTCCGGGACCTCGAGCGGAGCGGGTGCCGGCGCGTCCGCCTGCTCAAGGCCGACACGCTCGAGGGCTCGGTCAAGGCCCTGATCGAGCGGGCGCTCGCGACCGAGGACGCGGAGATCCAGCGCCTGCGCGACGAGACGACGCGCCTGCGCGACGAGGTCGAGCGCCTCGGCCGGGAGCTCGAGGCGAACCGCAAGGCCGCCGTCCAGGCCGCGGCCGCCGCCGCCCCGGACGACCCGCCCGGCCCGGACCCGCGGGTGCTCGAGGCCGAGACGCGGGCCGCCGTCGCCGTCGCCGAGGCCGAGCGCCTCGTCGCCGAGCGCGACGGGGCGCGGCGCGAGCGCGCCGCCGCCGAGGCCGACCGGGACGTCGCCCGGACCGCCGCCGCCGCCATCGCCGCCGAGCGCGACGCGCTCCGGGCCGAGCGTGACGCCGTCGCCGCCGATCGGGACGGGCTGGCGTCCGCCCGCGAGCTCGCCCGGGGCGAGCACGCCGCCCTCGAGGCCGCCCGGGCCGAGCTGGCCCAGGACGTCGAGGACCTCGAGGCCCTCGTCCACGACCGCGACGCCCTCCTCGAGCAGCGTCACGCCCTCGAGTCCGAGCGCGACCGGCTCGCGAGCGACCTCGCCCGGACCGAGGGCGAGCGCGCGCGCCTCGCGGCCGAGGTCGAGCGCCTGACGGCCGAGTGCGCGCGGATCGACGGCCGGAAGGCGGAGGCCGAGGCCGCCCGCGCCCGCGCCGAGGCCGACCTCGCGCAGGCGCGCGTCCGCCTGGCCGAGACGCTGATCGAGCGGGAGCGGCTCCGCACCGAGCTCGGCGACGAGGGGACGCGCGTCATGGCCACGCCGGGGCCGGCCGATCCCCCGACGCCGATCACCCCGAAAGTGAGCGAGATGCGCTCCCTTCCGGCCGGTTCGACGTCGAACCCGGCTCAAGTGAGCGAGAACGGCTCACTTCCGGGAGGGGCGGGACGGCGCGATCCGGCGAAGACGACGAAGCGGGTGGCGTTCTTCGGGTTCGCGCCCGCGGGGCCGAACGACACGACGGTGACGGCGCCGGCGACCTGGCGCCGCGCGGGCGAAGGGGCCCGCGGCGCCCCGGCCGGCGCACCCGGCGAGTAGCCCCGGCGGCGCCGCGGGGGAGGCGGCGCCGGCCGAGGGGAAGGGGAGAGGCGGCGTTGGACGTCATGCTCGAAGCCCGCGACCTCGCGCTCGGGGACTTCGCGGAGACCCTCCGTCAGAGCCTGATCCCCGCCTCGATCCAGGAGCTCGGCAGCCGCGGCGTCGAGAAGGTGAAGGTCCTCGACCGCCGCACGATCGCCCGCCTCGTCTCCGAGGCGGCCGAGAAGGCCGTCGAGGAGCGGCTCCGCGACGTGACCGAGCGCGAGCGGAAGCGGGCGGAGGCCGAGATCGACGCCCGCGTCGCCCGGCTCGAGCGCGACGCCCGGGCCGAGGCCCTCGGGCTCGCCGAGGCCCTCGACCGGCTCCGGGCCGAGCACGCCCGCCTGATGCGCGCCCTGGCCGAGTCCGAGGAGGAGCGGGCCGCGGCCGGCGCGGCCTACGAGCGCCAGCTCGCGGCCCTCGTCCGCGCCCCGGTCCCGGCCCCGGTCGAGGCCGGCGCCCGCGGGGCCCGGAAGCTCCGGCGGCGGGCGCGGACGCTCGCTCGCGAGCGCCGCTTGCTGGCGCGCGAGGGGGAGGCGCTCCGGGCCCGCCTCGAGAAGGCCCTCGAGCCGCCGCCGCCGGCGCGATCGGGCGCGGCGCGCTTCGTCGGCTTCGGGGCCGATCCGGGGCCGTCGGGAGACGCCGACCGGCTCCGCGCCGAGCGCGACCAGGCGCTCCTCGATCGCGAGCGGCTGCGCCGGGAGCGCGACGAGGCGCACGAGGCGCGCGACCGGCTGGCCGCGGAGCTCCGCGAGGCGAGGGCCCGCGAGGGCGCGGGCGCGGCGCTCGCCGCCGCGCTCGCCGTCCCGAGGAACGGCCACGGCCACGGCCACGGCCCCGGCCCCGGAAACGGCCACGGCCACGGCCACGGAAACCCGGCTGCGAGCGGGCATGGCGTCGAGCCGGCGGTCGCGCGTCGGCTCGACGCCATCCTCGAGCGGCTCTCGGGGATCGAGTCGCGGCTCGACGAGGCGGCGGCGCCCTCGGGGCCCGCCCCCGCTCGCCGCCGCAAGGGGCTCGACCCCTCGGACGCGAGGTACGCGGAGAAGAAGTCGATCCTCACGAAGCTCGTCCAGGACAACGTCAAGCTCCGCCAGGAGCTGATGGTTTTGGGAGCCAGGTGATGGGGAAAGACGGGCACTCGGGCGAGCAGGGAGGCGGCGCGCGCGCGATGGAGACGCTCCCCGTCCGCCAGCTCGGCACGGGCATCGAGGCGCCGCGGTCGCAGGTCGGCCAGTCGGCCGAGCGGCGCCGGCAGTTCGGCGCCGACGAGCGGTCGCCGCGCCAGTTCGGGGACCCGCCCGTGCGCTGAGCCCGGCGGGTCTTTTCGGGGGAAACAAAAGAGCGCCGCGGGAGAGAGAGAGACGCGGCGAGAGGAGGGAACCGTCATGGCGAACGAGAACACGGGCGGCGACGCGAGGCCGCAGGACGGCCCGATGAAGGAGGAGATCGTCGCGCAGAGCGTGAGCGACACGGTCGCGCAGCTCCGCGCCATGGAGGGCAAGCGCGAGCGCGGGGTGCTCTACGTCGGGATCGACCTCGGGACGTCGCGGACGTCGATCTCGGCCTCGAACGGCGTCCGCCAGACGGTCGAGAGCTTCGTCGGCTACCCGCGCGACGTCGTCTCGCGCAAGCTCTTCAAGAAGGACGTCCTCTTCGGCCGCGAGGCGCTCCAGAACCGGCTCTCGGTGGACCTCTACCGCCCGCTCGAGAAGGGCGTGATCAAGTTCAGCGACGGCGCCGACGGCGCGAGCGACGCCGAGATCGACAAGAACATGCAGGCCGCGCGGGACCTCGTGAAGCACGCGATCGCGCTCGCCCACCCGAAGCGGGACGAGCTCATCTACGGCGTCATCGGCTGCCCGGCCCAGGCCTCGATCCGCAACAAGCAGTCGATCATCGAGGCGGCCCGCGAGGTCCTCGACTCCGTCGTCATCTGCTCGGAGCCGTTCGCCGTCGCCTACGGGCTCGACGTCCTCACGGACGCGCTCGTCATCGACATCGGCGCCGGGACGACCGACCTCTGCCGCATGAAGGGCGCGATGCCGGACGAGTCGGACCAGATCACGCTCCCGTTCGCCGGCGACTACGTCGACCAGGAGCTGTACCGCCAGATCCGCGACAAGTGCCCGGGGGCCCAGTTCACGATCCACCAGGTGAAGGCGATCAAGGAGAAGTGGAGCTTCGTGACCGATGCCGCCGAGCCCGTCCGGGTGACGTTCCCGGTGGACGGCAAGCCGCGCACCTTCGACATCACCGGCGAGATGCGGCGCGCCTGCCGGACGATCGTCCCGCCCATGGTCGAGGCCCTCGAGCGGCTCGTCGCGACGTTCGACCCCGAGTTCCAGTCGCGCATCCGGAACCGGATCCTGCTGGGCGGCGGCGGCAGCCAGATGGTCGGCCTCGGCCGGGCCATCGAGGAGGCCCTCGGCGACTACGGCGGCGGCTCGGTGATGACGGTCGAGGAGCCGACGTACGCGGGCGCGAACGGCGCCCTCATGATCGCCCAGGACATGCCCGAGGACACCTGGGAGCAGCTGCGGTAGCGGCCGCGCCGCCGGCCGCCAGCCCGGAGACGGCCACGGAGGCCGGGGGGAGCCACGGAGTGGCCTCCCCGGCCTCCGCGGCTAAAATACGCGCGTGCGCCGCGCCCTCTGCCTTCTCCTCGCGCTCGCCTCCGGCTGCCTCATCGAGCCCGACGTCCCCCCCGGGCCGCCGGCGAGGCCCGCGTCGCTCGCGCCGGCGACCGTCGAGATCGTCGCCGTCCGCGACGCGACCGGCGGCGACCTCCGCGAGGACGAGGCCAGGGCGCTCGCGGAGCGCGTCGCCACGCGGCTCGCCACCCAGGCCGAGGCGCGCCGGAAGCGGAGGCGGCCGGCCATCGACGTGGCCGCGCCCGGGACCGCGGCCGACCTCCGCCTCGAGGTCGAGATCACGCGCTTCTCCGAGGGGAGCCGCGTCCTCTGGTTCTTCCCGGGCCTCGACGCCGGCCAGGCGGCGTTCGGTTACACGGCGCGGCTCGTCCGGGCGAAGGACGGCGCCGTCATCGCCCGGGCCGAGGGCGGCGACGCCTCCTACCGCTACCTCGACGCGCCCGCGGGCCCGCGCGGGGCCCTGCTCGAGGCGCTGGCCGCGCGCCTCGGCCGCTTCGTCGAGAGGCGGCAATGACCGCGCGCGCCGCCCTGCCGTCCGGCCTCGCCCTGCTCTCCGCGCTCGCGGTCGCGATCGGGGCGGCGCTGGCCGACATCCCGGAGCTCGAGTTCGCGAAGCCGGCCGCGGCCTTCCGCACCTCGACCGAGCCCGAGGCCTGCACCTCCTGCCACTTCGCCCTCGCCCCGCCCGCCCCGCCCGGGCCCGGGCCCGGGGGCGGCGGCGCCGGCGCGGCCCCCGAGGCGCGCGACGTCGTCGTCGTCGGGGGCGGCCTCGCCGGCCTGACGGCCGCCTGGCATCTCCGCGACGCCGACGTCATCGTCCTCGAGAAGGAGGCGCGCGCCGGCGGGAAGATGAAGCGGGGCGAGTGGAGCGGCGTCCGCTACTCGAAGGGGCCCGCCTACCTCGCCGCCCCGGAGGGCGACGTCAAGGCGCTCCTCGACGCGGTCGGGCTCGCGCCCGTGAAGGTGCGCGAGCCCGCGAACGCGCTCGCGCTCGGGCCCGGCCGGGTCGTCCTCGACCCGTGGCGCCGGGGGATCGGCGAGCTGCCGTTCCCCGATGCCGCGCGCCGCCGCATCCGCGCGGCCTTCGAGGCCATCGAGGCGCGCGGCGACGAGGTCTCGCTCCCGGCCTGGGAGTCCCCGAAGTCGCTCCTCGCGCTCGACGAGCGCAAGGCATCCGAGTGGCTCGACGAGCTCGGCGGCCCCGAGCTCGTCCGCCTCGTCGAGCCCTACGTGCGCTCCTGCTTCGCCGCCCCGAGCGAGGACGTGTCGGCCCTCGCGGTCGTCTGCTTCCTCGCCTTCGAGTTCGACGACACGTACAGCTTCCCGGGCGGGCTCGCCGCCCTCCCCGAGGCGCTCGAGGCGAGGCTCGGCGACCGCGTCCGCCGCGGCGCGTTCGTCACCGCCGTCGAGGCGACGAAGGACGGCGGCGTGACGGTCGCCTACCGCGACGCCGCAGGCGCGGAGCGGCGGGTCGTCGCCAGGGCCGCGGTCGTCGCCTGCTCCCAGTCCGTCGCCAAGCACCTGGTCGCCGGCCTGCCCGAGGAGCGCCGCGACCTCATGGCCTCGGTCTACCACGGGGCCTACGCCGTCGCCGCCTTGAAGACGACGCGCCCCGTCCACGACGGGGCGTACGACACCTGGCTCCTCGACTCGCCGGTGACCGACATCATCGTCGCCGACTGGGTCGCCGGCGGCGACGCGCCCGGGCCCGGGCCCGGGCCGCGGGGCGCGCCGCGCCCGGCCGTCCTCTCCGTCTACATGCCGCTCCACGCGAGCGGCCGCGGCGACCTCCTCGAGATGCCGGCCGACGACGTGAAGGCAAGGCTCCTCGAGCCCGTCGCCGCCTTCATCCCGGCCATCCGCGAGGAGGGCACGGTCGCGGGCGTCGACCTCTTCCTCCACGGACACGCCATGCACGTGCCGTACCCCGGCTACCTGACGACGGTCGCACCCCGGCTCGCCGAACCGCTCTTCGCCCGGATCTTCTTCGCCGGGGTCGAGCTCGACCTGCCGTCGCTCGAGAGCGCCGTCTGGTCGGGCGTGCGGGCCGCGCGGGCGGCGAAGCGGGCGCTCGGGGCGGCCGCGGCCCCGCGGTGAGCCCCGCCGCCGCCCCCGCTACCGGGCGGCGAGCGAGACGAGGACGAGGAGGTGCCGGCGCGGGTCCTCGGGCTCGAGCCGGGACGGGCGCTCGCGGCGGAAGGGGTTCCGGAGCCCGGCCAGGAGCGTGGTCGGACGCTCCGGCGTCAGGCGCACCCGCGCGCGCGCCCGCTGGAAGACCGGCGCCACGATCGGGAGCGGGCCCGACGTCCCGCGGACGGTCGCGACCTCGGGCGGGAGGTCGACGACGGTCGCGACGAGGGCGACGTCGGGGACCGTCGCCTCGGTCGCCCCGGCCGCATCGGCCGGCGCGCCCTCCGCCAGCCCGTGGAGCTCGAAGAGCACGCCCTCGAAGGCCGCCTCGAGGCGCCCCTCCTCGCCCGGCTTCCCGCCCAGGCGCAGGGCGCGCGTCGCGCCGACCCGCACCTCCTGGCGCTCGCCGGAGGCGAGCGCGGTCGGGACGGTGCGGTAGACGATGGCCGACCCGGGGCCGTCGCCGCCCTCGGCCGCGCCCCGGCCGAGGCGCTCGAGGAGGCGGCGGGCCTCCGGCGCGGCCAGCGCGGCGGCCGCGATGGCGACGTCGCCGGCGTCGGCGCGGAGGCCGCGCGCCGCGGCGCCGCCGGCCGGCTCGAAGGCGTACGGAAGCGAGTCGAGGAAGACGTCGTCGCAGAGGACGACCCGGACCTCGAGGTCGAGCGCCGCTCCGCCCGCGCCGGCCGCCGACGCCGCCGCGGCCGCGGCCTCGAGGGCGCCGAGGGTCCCGCGGGCATCGCCGCCGGCCCCCCGGTCCCCACCCTCGCCCGCGGCGGGCCGGGCCGAGCCGAGGCCGAGGAGCGTGTCGGCCCGGATCGCCAGCCCCTGCTCCTTCGGGAAGTCGCGGCGCATGCGGGCGAAGACGTCCGCCGCCTCCTTCGGTCGTCCGAGCTTGAGGAGGACGGCGCCGTGCCGGAAGAGCGCCTGCGCGCGCACGGGCCCGCCGGCCACGCGGTCGAGGAGCGAGCGGTAGACGGCCTCGGCGGCGACGAGGTCGCCGCGGACCTTCTCGAGGTAGACGGCCTCCTCGAGGGAGGCGGCGGCGGCGACCTCGTCGGCCCGGACGGGGTCGGGAACGGCCACCGCCGGGACGGGGAGGAGGCAGACCGCCAGCGCGAGCGCGAGGCGGAGGTCAGCGGAGCCCATACTTGTCGAGCTTCTTCAGGAACCCGAACCGCGACAGCCCGAGCTCCTTCGCGCACTTCGTCTTGTTCCCCGAGCAGCGCGCGAGCGCGTCGCGCAGGATGCGGCGCTCGAGGATCTCCATGCGCTCCTTCAGGGTCAGGCCCTCGGGGTGGCCGATGTCGTAGCGCTCGACGTTGCCCTTCTTTATGTGCGACGACAGGTCCGTGGCCGCGATCCGCGGGCCCGCGGCCAGCGTCAGGGCGCGGCGCATCTCGTTCTCGAGCTCGCGGACGTTGCCGGGCCAGTGGTAGTGGACGAGGGCCTCGAGCGCCTGGGGCTCGAGCGACTTGCCCGCCCCGCCGTCGATCTTCTCGAGGAAGTGCTGCACGAGCAGCGGGATGTCCTCCTTGCGGTCGCGCAGCGCCGGCAGCGTCACCGTGATCGTGTTCAGCCGGTAGAAGAGGTCCGTCCGGAACGTCCCGCGCTCGACGAGCTTCGCGAGGTCGGCGTTCGAGGCCGAGAGCACGCGGACATCCACGCGCCGCACGGCCTTCGCCCCGACCGGCCGGACCTCGCCCTCCTGGAGCACCCGCAGGAGCTTCGCCTGCATGCCGGGCGACATCTCCTCGACCTCGTCGAGGAAGAGGGTGCCGCGGTGGGCCGCCTCGAAGAGGCCGACCTTGTCGCGGTCGGCGCCCGTGAAGGCGCCGCGCACGTAGCCGAAGAGCTCGGCCTCGAGGAGGGGCTCGGGCAGGGCGGCGCAGTTGACGGAGAGGAACGGCCGGTCGCGCCGCGGCCCGTTGAAGTGGACGGCCTTGGCCACGAGCTCCTTGCCCGTCCCGCTCTCGCCGAGGATGAGCACGGGGACGGGGCTGTCCGTGATCCGGTCGAGGAGCTTGAAGATCGCGCGCATGGCCGGCGACTGGCCGACCATGTTGCTGTAGTTGTACTTGAGGGCCAGCTCGCGCCGGCTCTCCTCGACCGCCCGCCGGATCTCGTCGAGCTTCTGGCGGCGGGCGTCCTCCTCCGAGACGAGCCTCGCCTCGGCCTCGCGCAGCCGCTCGCCGGCGCGGGCCGCCTCCTCCCGGGCCCGGCGCTCGCCGTCGGCGAGGCGCGCGATCGAGAGGGCGATGGCGGCGAGGTCGGCCACGGCCGGGAGGGCGTCGGCGAGCGGCGCGTCGGCGGCGAGCGCCGGCACGCCATCCAGGTAGAGCGCCCCGAGCGGCCGACCCGCGGCCCGGATCGGCACGAGCCGCGCGCCCGGGGGCGGCTTCCCCTCGTTCGCCGCGGCCCGGGCGACGGCCAGGGCCGCCTCGTCGAAGGCCGCCCCCGCGCGCGCCGCGACGGCGATCGCCCCCTCCTCGGCCGAGAGGAGCGCGACCCTCCGGGCCGAGCCGGCGGAGAGGGCCGCGCCGGCGAGGGCCTCGAGCCGCGCCCGCGGGTCCTCGCCGGGCGCCAGGTCGCGGGCGAGGCGGAGGAGGTCGACGAGGGACGGGTGACGGGCCGGCGGCTCGGGCGAGTCGGGCTCGCGCTCGACCTCGACTCGAGCCCGCGCGCGGGCGCGAGCGTCAAGGGCATCGATCGCCGCCGATGCCTCCGTCCCCGGGATCGGCGCCCCCTCGGCCGAAAGCGCCTCCTCCAGCGCCGACGCCTCCATCCGCGCGACCGCGCCGAGGAGCGCGACCGGCGCCGTCGGCTGCCCGCGCTCGCCCCCCGCCGCCCGGGCGAGGAGCGCCGTCGCCCGCGCGAGCGCCGCGGCCGCGAGGGCCCGCGCCCCGGCAACGCGCTCGCGCCGGCAGACGGCGAGCTCGACCTCCGCCTCGAGGACCGGGAGGCCGAGGGTCGGGGCCGGTGGCGCGCCCGTCGCGGGCGCCTCGTCCGAGCCCGCCCGCACGAGCGCCTCCCGGACATCGACGGCGGCCCTCAGCAGCCGGTCCTCCTCGGCGTCCTCCGGGCCCGCCTCGGCGAGCCGCTCGCGCGCGGTCCGGAGGTCGCCGAGGCCGAAGGCGACCGTCGAGAGGCTAAAGGAGGCGCGCCGCGAGATGGCCGGGAGGTCGAGCTCGAGGGCGCGCGCCCGCGCCGCCTCGAGCCGCTCGCGCGCGCGCTCGAGCGCCGGCGTGCGGACGAGGAGGCCGGGGCCCTTCGAGCTCTCGAGGGCGGCGAAGGCGAGGTGGGCCTCGCCCTCGAGGAGCGCCCGCAGCGGGTCCTCGAGGTCGCGCGGCGGGGCGGCCAGGAGCCCCAGGGCGGCGATCGGGTCGAGCGCCAGGAGGGCCTCGGCCCGCTCCGCCTCGGCATCGCGGAGCGGCAAGAGGAGCGGCGCGGTCGGGTCGATCGAGGCCCGCGCGCGGCCGGGGTCCCCGGAGAGCGCCTCCACGAGGGCCCGGGCATCGGCCACGGCCGCCACGAGCGCGCCGGCCCTGACGCGCGGGCGAACGCGGCGCGCGAACGGCGCCTCGCCGTGGGTCGCGCCCGACCAGTCGGCCCCGGGCGCCGAGGCGGCCTCGACCCCGGCCCGGGCCGCCTCGCGGGCGGCGTCGAGCGTGGCGCGGGCGGCGTCGAGCTCGCCCCGGCGGACGAGGGTCCGGCCCCGGCCGATGAGGACGAGCGCCCGGCCCTCGGCGTCGGGCTCGAGCGCGAGGGCGCGGTCGAAGAGGTCGAGCGCCTCGAGCAGGTCGCCGCGGAGGACCCTGGCCTCGGCCTCGCCGCGGAGGCCCTCGGCCTCGAGGGCCGCATCGCCGGCGAGCCGCCCGGCGCGGGCCGCCTGCCGGGCGCAGGCCGCCGCCCGGGCCGCCTCGCCGAGCCGCTGGTAGGCGAGGGCGAGGTGGGCGAGCGCCGCCCCGTGCGCCCGGTCGTCGCCGAGCTCGCGGGCGAGCGTGGCCGCCTCGTTCCAGGCCTCGATGGCCTCGCCGATCGCCCCGCGGAGGAGGGCGGCCCGCCCGACGCCCGAGAGGGCGCGGAGGAGGCCGCGCCGGTCGCCGAGCCGCCGCCAGACGGTCAGGGCCTCGCGGTAGTGGTCGAGGGCCCCGCCCAGGTCGCCGCGGCTGTCGTAGACGAGCGCCAGCCCGTAGAGGCCGGAGGCGACCGACGTCCGGTCGTAGGCCTCGCGGGCGATCGCCACGGCCCGGTCCCGGGCGGCGATGGCGCGGGCGTGGTCGCCGAGGAAGAAGGAGGCGTCGGCGAGGAGCTCGAGCGTCTCGGTCAGGGCCCCGCCGGCCGCGGCGGCGCCCGCCTCCGGCCCGGCGGCCCGCTCCTCGAGCGCGAGGGCGCGCTCGGCGTAGGTCCGCGCCTCGGCGTAGGCGCCCTTGCCGAAGAGCGCCCGGCCGATCGCCCGGAGGTAGCGGGCCGTCTCGGCGCCGGCCGCGCCCGCGCCGACGGCGTCGAGCGAGCGCTCGAAGCAGAGGAGCGCCGTGTCGGCCTCGCCGCGGCGGAGGTGGAGGTCGCCCTGCTCGCGGAGCGCGAGCGCCAGGACCTCGGCCTCGCCCGCCCGCTCGGCCGCCTCGACCGCGCTCGCGAGGGCGGCGGCCGCGCCATCGAGGTCGCCGGAGAGGACGTGGGCGCGCCCGAGCCGCGAGAGGGCCTCGGCCTCGGCCGCCGGGTCGCCGCGGCGGCGCGCGGCCTCGGCGAGGCGGGCGAAGGCGTCGGCCGCCTCGGCGCCGAGCCCGGCGGCGAGCGCCTCCTGGCCGAGGTCGCGGAGGGCCCGCTTCTGGAGGGCGGCCAGCGCGCGCCGCGCCGCCCCGCCCTTCGGGGCGGAGAGGAGCCCGGCGGAGATGCGCTCGAGCGCGATCGCGAGGAAGCGCCGCGCCCGCGCGGAAGCGGGGGCGGCGCGGGCCTCATCGGCCGCCGCGAGCGCGATGCGGGCGGCCGGCGCCGGGTCCGGGGCGCGGCCGGCCAGGCGGAGGAGGCGCGCCGGCGGCGGCGGGTCGGCCTGCTCGAGCGCCCGGAGCGCCGCGCGCTCGACGGCGTGGCGGTCCGGGGCCGCGTCCATCGTCGCCTCGGCGGCGGCCCGGCTGAGGAAGTGGAGCCGGCCCTTCGCGTGGCCGGCGAGCTGCGCCCGCTCGAGCTCGGCGGCCGCATGGGCGCCGGCGGCCGGGTCGAGCTCGGCGGCGGCGAAGGCGACCGCCGCGGGCGCCTCGCCCCCGAGGGCGGCGAGCGCGCGGGCGAGGGCCTGCGCCTTCGGCGAGCGCGTCTCGAGCCGGGCCGCGAGGCCGCGGAAGAGCGGCCGGTCCTCGGCCGCGAGCCAGTGACCGCCGCCGCGGCGCACGAGGCGGCCGTCCTCGACCAGCGTGCGAACCGCCTCCTCGACGGCGAGCGGGAGGCCGCCCGTCTCGGCCGCGAGCCGGGCGGCGAGCGGCGCCGGGATGCCGGCGACGCCGAGCATCGAGTGGGCGAGCTCCGCCAGGTCGTCCGGCGCGAGCGGCCGGGCGAGGACCTCGATCGTCCGTCGTCCGGCCCGGAGGTCGGCGAGGAGCGAGGCGAGCGCGGCGGCCGGGGCGCGCACGGGGTCGGGCGGCGCGCCCGGGACCTCGGCCGGATCGCGGACGGCGAGGGCGATGAGGAGGCGCGGCGCGGGCCGCTCGTACGCGCCCGGCCGGGCGAGCGGGAGGGCGCGGAGGCCGCGCTCGAGCTCGGCCAGGAGGTCCAGGGTCTCCTCGCTCGCGAGCTCGACGTCATCCAGGAGCAGCAGGAGCGGCCGGCGTCGCGCGGCCTCGAGGAGGAGGTCGGCGACGCGAGCGGTCAGGGCGCCGGCGCTCTGGGCCGAAGAGACGCCGGAGCTCTGGGCCCCGGAGACCAAGGAGGCGGAGGCGTGGCCGCCGAGCCGCTGCTCTCCGGGCGGGCGGCTGGCGCCGGGCGTGCCCTCCGTCGTTTCCGTCGTCTCTGCGGCTTCGTCTCTCCTTGGTGCAAACGCGCGGATCAGCGCGACGCGCTCCGCCGCCAGCTCCCGGTCTCTCTCGAGGGGCCCGGCGAGGACCCCGAGGATCTCCCGGACCGCCCCGAAGGGCCGCTCGTCGCAGCCGCCGCGCGCGGCCACGACGGCCGCCCCGTGGATCTGGGCGTGGACCTCGAGGTCGCGGAGCAGGCGCGACTTTCCGCTCCCCGCCGGCCCGACGACGAGGGCCACGTGCGCGGGCGGCGGCGGCGCCGGGAAACCGCCCGCCGGCGGGGCGCGGCGGTCGGCGACGCCGGAGGCGCGGCGCTCCGAGCCGCCGAGGGCGATCGGCGGGAGGCCGAGCGGCGCCGGCGCGAGCGCGGCCCCGGGCGAGCCGCGCCGGTCGAGGGCGCGCGCCTCGTAGAGCCGCGGCGGCGGCGGCTCCTCCGCCGTCGCCCGGTCGAAGGCCTCGCGCAGCCGCCGCGCCTCGCCGTCGCGCCCGACGAAGCGCGGCCGGAGGCAGGCCCGGGCCGTCTCGGGGGCGACCTCGGCCGCGAACGGGCGGCCGATCGCGGCGGCGAGCGCCTGGGCGGCGGCCTCTCCGCTCGCGAAGCGGTCGGCCGGCTCGCGGGCGAGGAGCCGGAGGAGGGCGCCCTCGAGCGGGGGCGGGACCTCCGGCCTGAGCCCCCGCGGCGGCGCCGGGCGCCGTTCGAGCTGGCCGCGCAGGACCTCGAGCGCGGTCTCGCCCGGGAAGGGAGGCCTTCCCGTGAGGACGCGGTAGAGGGTGGCGCCGAGCGAGTAGAGGTCGGCGCGGAGGTCGGGCGCCTCGCCGAGGAGGACCTCGGGGGCGGCGTAGAGCAGGCTCCCGGCCGCCGACCCGGCGCCCGCCCCGGACGGGCGTCCGAGGGCGGCGACGTGCGGGCAGCCGTGCGCCGGCCCGCGGGCGAGGCCGAAGTCGACGAGGATCGCGCGCGGGCGCACGCGCCCCGGCTCCTGCGGGTCGCACGCCTCGGTGACGCGGATGTTGCCGGGCTTGACGTCGAGGTGGAGGAGCCCGCGCCCGTGGACGTGGGCGAGGCCGCGGGCGACCTGGCAGGCCGCCTCGACGAGCGCCTCGAGCGGGACGCCGGCCGCCGCGTAGGCGGCGAGGTCCGGGCCCTCGACGAACTCCGAGGTGAAGTAGGGACCGGGCGGGTCGCCGCACATCCCGTAGTCGAAGACCTTGACGACGTTCGGGTGGTCGAGGGACGCGAGGGCGGCGAACTCGGCCCGGAGCGCCTCGAGCGCGCGCGGCCCGGCCTCGGGCCGGAGGACCTTGAGGGCGACGGGACCCCCGCCGCGCACGTCGCGGGCGAGGTGGACGACGCCGCCCGCGCCTTCGCCGAGCTTCCGCAGCGGCTCGTAACGCCCCGCGAGCACGTCCCCTCCTCTTCACCGAGCCCGGGCCCGAGGCCGAACCCCGCCCCGAAGGGCATCTATACGGACGTTGACGCCCGCGTGTTTAAACCCCTGGGGGGCAGGGACGAAGGTTCCAAGGATAGCGGCCGGCCCGGACGACATCAAGCGCTTGCCCGAGGGGCCGTCAACGGCCGTGCACACCGGGCGGGCGATCGGCGCGCCGCGCGCCCTCCGGGCCCGGCCGGGCGCTCGCGGCCGGCCCCGGCCGTTCTTGACTTCGCCGCTCCCTTCGTCGAAAAAGAGGGGCATGAGAACGAGCTTGCCGAGGGCCGCGGCCGCCGCGCCGCTCGTCGCCGCCGCGCTCGCGATCCTGGTCGGGGGCGCCGGGACGGCGCTCGCCGGACCGCGCGACGTCGTCGTCTGCTACCCGGGAGAGGCCGGAACGACGAAGGCGGCGGAGCCCACGATGGCGGAGCTCGCCCGGGCGGTCGAGCGGGCCGGCGGGTTGCCCGCGAGCTCGCTGACGTTCACGTACTTCCCGGATGAGGCGTCCTGCCGGAAGTTCATCGAGGAGAAGAAGCCGGGCTTCGCCATCCTCTCGCCCGACCTCTACCTCGAGCTGAAGAAGGAGCGCCCCCTCCACCTCCTCGCCCAGAGCGAGCAGAAGGTGCCGAACGACCCGAAGGGGAGGACGGCCCTCCGCTACCACCTCCTCGTGAAGAAGGACGGGCCCATCGGGTCGCTCGCGGACCTCGAGGGCAAGCCCATAACGACGCCGCACGCCTCCGATGAGCTGTACGCCGCCCGCGTGCTCCTCGGCGGGAAGCTCGACGACCCGCGGTTCGACCCGGCGCAGGCCCTCGCGGCGATCAAGGGCGTGCTGAAGGGCGACCGGACCGCGGTCCTGCTCGACGATTTCCTGGTCGAGTCGCTCCCGGCGGTCAAGGGGGCGAAGGAGGGCCTGCGCGAGGTGTACGTCTCCGCGCCGGTCCCGACCGCGCCCGTGGTCGCGATCGGCGACGTCGCCCCGGGGGCCGACCGCGAGGCCGTGAAGAAGGGCTTCCTCGGGCTCGCGGCCGAGCCGGAGAACAGGAAGCTCTTAGAGATGCTCCGCTCGACCGGCTTCCGCGAGCCGGATGGGAAGGCCTACGAGCGGCTCGAGGCCGCGGTCTCGATCAGCTCCGAGAAGAACCCGACGCGGGCTCCGGCGCGCGCGGACGCGGAGTCGGGCGCCGGACCGGGCGGGGGCGAGGCGCAGCCCTCGGGGTCGTGAACGACCGGGGCGCGACGAGCTCGGGCCGGCCGGGGCCGCGCCGTCCGCGGCGGCGCCGCCTGCGGCGCTTCGGCGGCGGGCTGGCCGCGCTCCTCGCCCTGACGCTCGTGGCCCTGAAGCCGCTCCCCGGCTGCTCCGGGACCGGCCCGCGGAGCGTCGACCTCCTCGACCCGCCGGCGAAGACCGAGGAGGAGCGGCGCGCCGCCCGGACCGACGCCGAGTCGTCGCGCGAGCGGTTCGAGGCGACCGGCGACACGACGGCCCTCGTCTGGGCGCTCCGCATGTACCAGCGGGCGGGCGACCGGATCGGCGCGGCGCGCGCGACCGCCGACCTCGCGATCGAGTGGAAGGACCGGGCGAAGGCGTACGCGCGGCTCGGCGTCGTCCACGCCGAGGCGGCGATCGCCGAGGACCCGCAGGACCCGGCCGCCCACTACTACTTCGCCGCCAACCTCGGGCTCCTGCTCGGGGCGGAGTCGCTGCCCTCGCTCGGGCGCGTCCCCGAGATCGCGCGCGCCGCCGAGCGCAGCCACGAGCTCGATCCGCGGCTCGAGCACGGGGCCGCGGCCCACCTGCTCGGGATGCTGTACCTGCGCGCGCCCGCCTGGCCGGTCTCGATCGGCGACATCGACGAGGCCGAGACGTGGCTGGCGCGGGCGCTCGCGGCCGCCCCCGACTGGCCGCAGCACTACCTCGCCCTGGCCGAGCTCCGCGCCGAGCAGGACCGCCCGGAGGAGGCGCGCCAGGCCCTCGAGAAGGTGCTCGCCCTCCCCGTCCCTCCGGAGAAGCGCTACCGCGGCGAGAAGTGGCGGGCGCAGGCGCGCGAGCGGCTGGCCGCCCTGGGCCAGGCGTCCCGGTAGCCCTTGGCCTTACCCTCGCCCCGCCCATCTGATTACTTTCCCGTAAGCGCTCGTCCCCTTCCTTGCCGGTCGAGCGAGCGGTTGATATCATTCCGCGAATTCCCGGGCCAGGGGGGCTTTTGGTCCGGGAACGAAAAGGGGGGGAAGACGCCAGGATGCCGAAGGAGCTCGCCGACCTCGCCATGCTCATTGGCGGGCGGCGCCCGCCGAAACTTCTCGGACCCGCGCTGCCGCTCGAGATCCTGCTCGACCGCGAGATCCACCCCGACCCGCCGGCGATGCGGCCCGCGCCCACGAACGGCGCGGCCGGCGCGGCGGCGGCCGCCGCGGCGGCGCTCGAGGGGCCGCCGTCCCCGGTCGCCGCGCTCGACCGGGCGATCGCGGGCTCGGCCGCGCGCCTCCTCGGGCTCCAGGCGCCCGACGGCTACTGGTGCGCCGAGCTCGAGGCGAACATCGCCCTCGTCGCCGAGTGGCTCCTCTGTCGCCGCTACATCGGCCTCGTCGACGAGGCGCACGAGCGCAAGCTCGTCCGCTACATGAGGCGCAAGCAGCGCCCGGACGGGGGCTGGAACCTCTACGACGGCGCCCCGAGCGACCTCTCGATCTCGCTCGAGGCCTACTTCGCGGCCAAGGTCGTCGGCGAGAGCCCGGACGCCCCGTGGATGCAGCGGGCGCGGGCCTTCGTCCTCGCCCAGGGCGGCGTCGAGCGGAGCCGGGTGCTGACGCGCATCTTCCTCGCGCTCTTCGGCCAGCTCGACTGGAAGGCCCTGCCCGCCCTGCCCGTGAGCGTCATGTTCATGCCGCGCGGGACGGCGTTCAACATCTACGAGATGAGCTACTGGGCGCGGACCTGCACGATCCCGCTCCTCGTCCTCTACTACAAGCGGCGCGTCGTCGCCCTCCCGCCCGAGCGCTCGGTCCCCGAGCTCTTCACCGGGCTCGACCCGACGATCGGCTGGGAGAGCGGCATAAAGACGCTCTCGTGGAAGAACTTCTTCCTCAAGGCCGACAAGGCGCTGAAGGCGTTCGAGCGGGTGCCGATCCAGTGGCACCGCGAGAAGGCGGCGAAGCTCGCGGAGGAGTGGATCCTCGCCCACCAGGACGACACGGGCGACTGGGGCGGCATCTTCCCCGCCATGAACCACAGCGTCATGGCCCTGACCGCGCTCGGCTACCCGCGCGACCACCCGGCCGTGGCGAAGGGGATCGCGGCGCTCGCGCGCCTCGAGATCGAGGACGAGGACGCCGACGGTCCGGCGATCCGCATGCAGCCGTGCGTGTCGCCGGTCTGGGACACGGCCTGGGCGGTCATCGCCCTGAGCAAGGCCGGGCGCCTCACGGACGACCCGGCGGTGCGGCGGGCGACGGACTGGCTCTACCGGATGCAGATCCGGCGGCCGGGCGACTGGTCGGTGAAGCTCCCCGGCGTGAAGCCGGGCGGCTGGGCCTTCCAGTTCGCGAACGACTTCTACCCCGACACCGACGACAGCTCCGTCGTCCTCATGTCGCTCCTCAACAGCGACTACCGGGCCGACCCGCGCAAGCGCGAGAGCTTCGACCTGGGCGTCAACTGGCTGCTCGCCCTCCAGAACAAGGACGGCGGCTGGGGCGCGTTCGAGATCGACGTCGACAACGAGATCTACAACGAGATCCTCTTCAACGACGCGAAGAACATGCTCGACCCCTCGACGAGCGACGTCACGGGCCGGTGCATCGAGTTCCTGGGCAAGCTCGGCTACCCGCGCACGCACCCGATCGTCGCCCGCGCGCTCCGCTTCCTCGCGAAGGAGCAGGAGCCGGACGGCAAGTGGTGGGGCCGCTGGGGCGTGAACTACATCTACGGCACGTGGTCCGTCCTCTGCGCCCTGCGCGCGGTCGGCCTCGGGCCGGACGAGCCGATGGTCGCGCGGGCCGCGGCCTGGCTCGTCCGCGTCCAGAACGAGGACGGCGGCTGGGGCGAGAGCTGCAAGAGCTACGAGGGCGGGCCGGCGGGCCAGGGCGGGAGCGCCGCCAGCCAGACGGCCTGGGCGATCATGGGCCTCCTCGCGGCCGGGCGCGGCGACGGGCGGGCGGCGCGGCGCGGGGTCGAGTGGCTGCTCGCGCGCCAGAGGCCGGACGGCGACTGGGACGAGGAAGCGTTCACCGGCACCGGCTTCCCCGGCTGCTTCTACCTCCGGTACCACTGGTACCGGCTCTACTTCCCGCTGCTGGCGCTGGCGCGGTACCGGGAGCTCGTGCGCTAGCTGCGTGCGGCGACATCTCCCTCCGACACCGGGAGAGTCGCTCGACACCGCAGGAGCTTGGACACGGAGAACAACGACGTCGAAGGACCTAGCCGCGCGACCGCCGTCGCCGCGCCAGGGCGAGCGGACGCCGCTTGGCGACCGCCTTGCGGGGGCGGGAGCGCGAGCGAGGGCGCGGGGGCTTCCGGCCCCGGCCGCAGCTCGGCCGGTCGCCCGGCTCGGCCGCCACGGCGCGCGAGCGCGGACGCTCCTTGCCGGCCGGACGGCGCGTCCGGGCGGGGAAGGAAGCGCCCGCCTCCTCGAGGACCTCCGCCTTCGGGCGCCGGCTGCGGGACCTCTCCACCGGCGGCACGAACTGGCCCTCGCGGGCGAAGCTCGTCGCCAGCGTCGTCGTCAGGGCGACGATCGAGGCGAGCTCCCGGGCCTCCTCGGCCGGGCGGCCGCGAAGCTCGAGGTCCTCGGCCCGCGCGGCCAGGTGCTCGATGACCGAACGGATCGCGCCGTCGCGCGCGCCCGTCCAGCGCGCGACCTCGCGGACGATCGTCGCCTCGTGGCGCCAGATGAGGTCGGCCGCCCGCGTCGGGCCCCAGCCCGGGAAGACGTCGCGCAGGTCGCCGTCGAAGGACGCGGGGATGCGGGCGCGCCGCCCCTTGGCCCGGTGGATGTGCTCGCCGAGCGTGTGGGCGAGCCGCTCGACCGGGAGGTCGCGGTGCGGGCTCGGGCACACCCGCGGCGGGCGGGCGCCCAGGGCCCGGACGATCTTGTCGACGTACTGGAGCTTGCGGATCGCGGGCGTGCCGCGGTAGCGCTCGCGCCAGTCGGAGCCCGGAGTGAGCCAGACCGCGAACGTCTCGGCGAAGTCCTCGTCCGGGTGCTTCTGCGCGTAGAACCCCGGGAGGTGCCGGACGAAGCGGGCGTCGAACGGCCGCGGCCGGTAGTCCTCGGAGTACTTGCGCGCGAACGAGCCGAAGAGCTTCCGCCAGGCGGGCGTCGCGTGGAGGCGGTACGCGTAGTTGAACGCGTGCCCCATCTCGTGGCGGAGGTAGCGGAGCGCGTCCTCCTCGTCCTCGCCCTCGACCACGTCGCCGGCGAGCGCCTTCACGCGCTCGTCGGCGAGGTAGAAGGGGACGCCGATCACGGGGTCGCCGCACGGCACGCCCCACTCGTCGGAGAGGTAGCAGACGGGCGACAGGGCCGTGATCCCGGCCGCGCGGCACTCCTCGGCGAGGCGCTCGACGAGCGGCTCGACGGGCGAGCTCTCGATCTTCAGGCCGAGGTCGCGCAGCCGCTGCCGGAGGAGGGCTTCCTCGCGGCGACGCAGGGCGCGACGACGGCGTTTGGCGCTGAGACCGATCACGGGAGGTTCGGGCCCCGGCCACGACTCGCAGGCGGACGACCGGCGAGGGGTCGCCCCCCCGTCCGGAACGCCCGGCATCTTACCAGGCCGAGGGGGCGCGCGCAAGCCCCTGTAACGCGCCGCGTTATGGCCGCGGAGCCGCAGAAGCAACGCGTTTCGCGGCCATGACCTGGGTCATGACACGTCGCGTCAGGAGCGATCAGGCGTCCTCGGCGGCGACGCGGAGCGGGCGGGCGATGCGGGCGAGGTTCCGGTCGTTGACGACGACGTGGAGGAGGACAGGCGGGATCACGCTCCCCGACCACGAGAAGAGCCCGCCGAGGAGGAGCCCGACCACGAAGGCGAAGATCGTCCAGGCGATGAGCCCGCGACCGGGGGCCGTGTGCAGGAGCGCGAAGACGAGGGTCGCGAGCAGGAGCCCGATGACGTCCGAGCGCAGGAGGTCGCCGAGCGCCGGCTGGAGCGCGCCGCGGAAGAAGATCTCCTCGCCGAGGCCGGACGCGAGCGCGATCACGCGGATCTCGCGGCGCTCGAGAGGCCCGAGCGCCTGGCGGAACGTCGCCTCGAGCCGCTTCGCCCACTCGAAGCGGCGGGACGCGACCGCGCTCCCGAAGATGATCCCCGCCGCCGCGACGAGGGCCGCGGCCGTCGCCGGCAGGAGCCGGTCGGGCTCGCCCGCGAGGGGGACGAGCGGGCGGTCCCGGACCGCGTTGATCGTCGCGCCGACGGCGGCGAGGAGGACGTAGAACGCGACCGCGAGCCGCGCCATGAGGGGCATGAGGGCGGTAAGGATAGCGGCTGGGGGCGCGGGGCGTAAGGGGTCTCGCCGGCCCGCCCCGGATGCCGGCGCCGGGTCGGGAAGCCTGCCCACCCCCGGGCAGGTGCCCGCGCTCCGGTCATGCCGTATACTTCTCGATCGCCGTTCGGGTTGCGCCGACCGCGCCGGCCGCTGGCCGGATCGTGGGCAGGGGACCGGCGCCGCGCCCGCGGGGAAGGCTCGCGTCCCGGCCTCGCGCGCGTTGGCGTGGGGATTGCGTGACCGCGGCGCTGGAGCGATAGCGAGCAGGCATGGCGGCCGGGGAATCGAAGGAGCGGAAGGACAAGGGAGCGACGCGGGCGGCGAAGGCCAGGAAGGCCGGGCGCCCCGCGACGGCGCCGGCCGCGACGCCGCCTTCGCCCTCGCCTTCGCCCCGCAAGCCCGCGCGCCCGGCGAAGGCGCGCGGGAGCGCGGCGCCGGCCGCGCCCGCCGAGAGGCCCGCGTCCACGCCCGCGCCGGAGCCGACGCCCGTCGTCCGCGCCGTCCCGCGCTCCTCGGGGATGCGGAAGATCCTCGAGCAGGGCCGCGACCAGGGCTTCCTCACCTACGACGAGCTGTCGGAGGGCTACCCCGAGGTCTTCTCGGAGCCCGACGAGCTCGACCGCGTCCTCACGGCCCTCGAGGAGGAGGGGATCGACCTCGTCCCCGAGGCCGACGCCCCGGCCGGGCTCGGCTCGGGCGGCGCGGATGCGCGCGAGGAGCGGACGGCGCCGGCGGCCGAGGCGCGCCCCGAGGGCGACGATGATGATGACGACCTCGGCGACGACGTCGCGGTCGACCGGCTCGAGGGCGCGGCGGCCGTCGACGACCCGCTCCGCCTCTACTTCAGCCAGATGCACGACATCCCGCTCCTCGACCGGGAGCAGGAGCTCTCGCTCGCCGCCGAGATCGACGGCCTCAAGCGTCAGCTCCGGGCGCGCGTCCTCACGACCCGGGCCGGCTTCCGCGAGGCCCAGCGCCTCCTCGAGAAGGCGCTCACCGGGAAGCTCCACTACGACCGCTGCGTGAAGGACGCGGACAAGCCGCGCCGCCTTGAGACCCTCGCCCGCCTCGAGGTCCACCTCCGCGACCTCCTGGCCACGTTCGAGGCGAACGACCGGGACGCCGCCGTCCTCCGCGAGCCCGCGACCGCGAGGCGCGAGGCGCTCGCCCTCAAGCGCCGCATCGCCGAGCGGCTCGCCCTCTCGCTCGCGATCTTCGAGCACTACGACATCGACTGCGCCCTGGTGCTCCGCTGGCAGCGCCGCCTGGCCGAGCAGCTCTCGCAGCTCCTCCGCACGAAGATCCTCCTCCGGATCATCATCCGCCAGCAGGCCTCCCCGGAGTGGCAGGAGGCGCAGGCCGACCGGCTGCACAAGCTCGGGCAGAAGAGCTGGGAGTCGGCCGGCGAGCTCGTCAAGCGGACGCGCGAGCTCCGCGGCCTCGCCGCCCGCTTCGAGCGGTCGAAGGGCCAGCTCTCGCTCGGCAACCTCCGGCTCGTCGTCTCGATCGCCAAGCGTTACCGCAACCGCGGGCTGTCGTTCCTCGACCTCATCCAGGAGGGGAACACGGGCCTCATGCGGGCGGTCGAGAAGTTCGACCACACGAAGGGCTTCAAGTTCTCGACCTACGCGACCTGGTGGATCCGCCAGTCCGTGACGCGCGCGATCGCCGAGAAGTCGCGCATCATCCGCCTTCCCGTCTACATGACGGAGACGGTCGCCAAGATGCGCCAGGCCTCGAAGGACATCTACGCCGCGACCGGGCGGAAGCCGAGCATGAGCGAGCTGGCGGCGAGCGTCGAGCTCGACGTCTCCGAGACGCGCAAGGTCCTGAAGGTCGCGCAGCGCCCCATCTCGCTCAACGACCCGCTCGGCGAGGGCCGCGAGGGCACCTTCGTCGACTTCATGGTCGACAAGCAGGCCTCGCCGCCCACGGCCGGCGTCACGCGCGACCTCCTGAAGGACAAGCTCCGCTCGGTCCTGCAGACGCTGACGGAGCGCGAGCGCGAGATCATCTCGCTCCGCTACGGGCTCGGCGGGAACGCGTACACGCTCGAGGAGCTCGGCCGCAAGTTCAACGTCACGCGCGAGCGCATCCGCCAGATCGAGATCCGGGCGCTCCGCAAGCTCCAGCACCCGGTCCGGTCGAAGAAGCTCGAGGGTTTCCTGGGGGAGCTCGACCGGCCCTAGACCCGCGCCCGACCCCCCGGCCCGCGCCGAGCCCCGACCCGCCCACCGACCCCCGGCGGCCAGCGTCGTGGGCAGGCTCATCATCTGTTGACACCAAAGGGGTTGCGACGACCGGCCTCGGGCCCTGCCCACGCGGTGGCCAGGTTTCCCGGGGCCCGGGCCCATCGCCGCCGCCGGCGCCGAACCCAAGCCCCCCCGGCCAGTTGCGACTTCACCCCCGGTTTGGCCCGCGCCGTGCTCTCATCCTTCGCGCCGAGAGGGTACGCGGCGAGCGGCGGCGAGACCTGGGAGGGGAGACAAGACGATGGCGATGAAGATCGGGCGCAAGGCGGGGCGGCGGACGACGGCGGCAGGGACGCGCAAGGCGCGGCGGCGGGCCCCTCGACTGAGCTCGGGGCAGGCTTCGGCGGCGGCGCGGACGACGGTGGCCGTGTCGGTCGTCAGCCGGCGGCGCGGGCGGCGCCCGGCGGCCGAGGCCCGGCCGGAGCCGGTCTACTCGATCCGCGAGACCGAGCCGATCGAGGTCGGACCCGAGGCCGACGAGCTCGACCGCGTCCTCTCGAGCTTCGCCTCGCGGACGACGTCCTTCGTCGACGACGAGCCGACCTTCCTCCCCGAGCCCACCACCGCCGGCGCGACCGACGACGATGAGGTCGACACGGACGACGGCGACGGCTCCGAGCGGCGGCGCCGCGGCGAGGACAACGAGGACCCGATCCGCCTCTACTTCTCCCAGATGCACGACATCCCCCTCCTCGAGCGGGAGGAGGAGCGCTCGCTCGCCCAGGAGATCGACACCCTCAAGCGCTCCCTCCGCGCCCAGGTCCTGACGGCCCGCTTCGGCTTCCGCGAGGCGTACCGGCTGCTCGAGAAGGCGCTCACCGGCAAGCTCTACTTCGACCGCTGCATGAAGGAGGAGGACAAGCGCCGCCGCCGCGAGACGCTCGCCCGCCTCGAGCGGCACCTCCAAGAGCTGAGGACGATCTACGGCCAGAACAACAGCGACGCCCGCTTCCTCCACGACCCGAAGACGCCCCGCCTCGCCGCGATCCAGGCCGAGCACCGGATCGCCGGGCGGACGGCGCGGGCGCTCGCGATCTTCGAGCACTACGAGGTCGACGTCTCGCTCGTCGTCAAGTGGGCGAAGCGGATCGACGAGCTCCAGGGCCAGATCCTGCGCGCCCGGATCGCCGTCCGGCTGGCCGAGCGGCGCGGCGCCGCGAGGGAGTGGCAGGAGGCCGACCAGGACCGGCTCCAGAAGCTCCTCCAGAAGAGCTGGGAGGCGGTCGGCGACTTCGTCAAGCGGACGCGCGAGCTCGCGGACCTGGTCGCCCGCTTCGAGGACGCGAAGGGCCGGCTGTCGCTCGGCAACCTCCGCCTCGTCGTCTCGATCGCCAAGCGCTACCGCAACCGCGGGCTCACCTTCCTCGACCTGATCCAGGAGGGCAACACGGGCCTCATGCGGGCGGTCGAGAAGTTCGACCACACGAAGGGCTTCAAGTTCTCGACCTACGCGACCTGGTGGATCCGCCAGTCGATCACGCGGGCGATCGCCGAGAAGTCGCGGATCATCCGCCTCCCCGTCTACATGACGGAGACGGTCGCCAAGATGCGCCAGGCCTCGAAGGAGATCTACGCCGCGACCGGGCGCCGCCCGAGCATGGGCGAGCTCGCCTCGCGGATCGAGCTGCCGCTCGACGAGACGCAGAAGGTCGCGAAGATGTCGCGCCGGCCGATCTCGCTCAACGTCCCCCTCGGCGACGGCCGCGACGGCAGCTTCTGCGACTTCATCGAGGACAAGAGCGTCCTCTCCCCGTCCGCCGGCGTGACCCACGACCTCCTGAAGGAGCGGCTGGCGGCCGTCCTCGGGACGCTGACCGAGCGCGAGCGCGAGATCGTCAGGATGCGCTACGGCCTCGGCGGCGGGACCTACACGCTCGAGGAGCTCGGCCGCAAGTTCAACGTGACGCGCGAGCGGATCCGGCAGATCGAGATCCGGGCCCTGCGCAAGCTCCAGCACCCGGTGCGGGCGAAGAGGCTGGAGGCGTTCCTGAGCGAGGTCAACTAGAGAAGGAAAGACACGGAGAGAAGGAGAGAGGACACTCCTTCCTTTTCTCCGTGTCCGGAACTCCCGTCCTTGACCCGCGCGCGGTCGCTCTGATACGTTCGCCCCGTCATGACCGCCGCCGTTGCGATTCCCGGCGCCGACCTCGTCGCCGACGACGCCCTCGCCCACCTCCAGGCGCTCCTCAAGCTCGACACCACCAACCCGCCCGGCAACGAGAAGCCGGCCATCGACTACATCGCCGACCGCCTCCGCGAGGTCGGCGTCGAGCCCACGCTCTTCGAGCCGGGGCCGGGGCGCGCGAACCTGGTCGCGCGCCTGAAGGGCGACGGCTCGGGCCCCCCGCTCCTCCTCACCTCCCACGTCGACGTCGTCCCGGTCGAGCCGGAGAAGTGGACGCGGCCCCCGTTCTCGGGCGAGGTCGCGGACGGCTTCGTCTGGGGCCGCGGCGCCGTCGACATGAAGGGCATGACGGCCCACGAGCTCGCGATCTTCCGCGCCCTCGCCCGCGCCGGCAAGGACGCGCGGCTCGGGCGCGACGTCATCCTCCTCGCCCTCGCCGACGAGGAGAACGGCATGACGTACGGCTCGACCTGGATGGTCGAGAACGAGCCGGATGCGATCCGGGCCGAGTACGCGCTCAACGAGGTCGGCGGCATGAACGTCGACATCGGCGACCGCCGCCTCTACCCCGTCCAGGTCGCCGAGAAGGGCATGTGCTGGATGCGGATCCGCGCCCGCGGCGAGCCGGGCCACGGGTCCGTGCCGCTCGACGAGAGCGCCGTGACGCGGGTCGTCGCCGCCGTCGAGCGCCTCCGCGCCCCGCTCGGCTACCGCCTGACGGACGCGGCCCGCGCCTTCCTCGTCGCCGTGGCCGAGGCGCTCGGCTACCCGAAGCGCGTGGCCATCGACCTGCTCCAGAGCCGGGCCACGGCCGGGCTCGCCCTCGGGCTCCTGCCGGCCGAGCAGCGGCGCCACTTCCGGGCCATGCTTAACGACACGGCCAACCCGACCGGGCTCCGCGCCGGGAAGAAGACGAACGTGATCCCGAGCGAGGCCGAGGCGACCATCGACGGTCGCCTCCTCCCCGGCACGACCGTCGAGGGCTTCCTCGCCGAGGTCCGCCGCCGCCTCGGGCCGGAGATCGAGGTCGACGTCGAGTGCCGGGCCGAGCCGACCGAGGTGCCGCTCGACACGCCGCTCTTCCGCAAGATCGACGAGGTCGTGCGCCGTCACGACCAAGACGGCCGCGCCGTCCCCTGGCTCACGGTCGGGTTCACGGACGGGGCGAACCTCCAGCGGATCGGCATCCGGCCGCTCGGGTTCTCGCCCTGCCGCTTCCCGCCCGACGTGCCCTGGGGCAAGCTCGTCCACGGCCACGACGAGCGCGTCCCCGTCGAGGGCTACCGGTTCGGGACGCGGATGCTCTACGATGTGGTGAAGGAGTGGGTGACGAAGGCATGAGCGCAGCCGGCACGAGCACGAGCAAGAGCCAGAGCGAGAACGAGGGCCCGAGGGGCGCGACGTTTCCGGATTTCGACAACCTGGACCTGGCGGGCAAGCTCGAGGCCATGCGGGGCCTCGGCGCGCGGGCGCAGGCGGCGCTGTTCGAGGCGTGCGCCCCGAACGAGCCGGTCGCGATCGCCGATCTCCTGCCGGCGACGCCGAGGCCCGGGGTGACGTACATCTGGGAGGGCGTGAACTCGCTCCCGGCCTTCCGCCGCTTCCAGAAGCGGTTCACGAGGACGGACGAGGAAGGGCGCCTCGCGGGCTACAACCATCAGGGCCTCATGTGGCTCGTCGGCCCGGGGTGCTTCGTCGCCCACGCGGCCGGGAAGGGCGCGCCGGGCGCGGTCGTGATCGACTACACGATGACGCCGGGCGGGCAGCCGGCCGGCTGGCCGCGCGTCGTCCCGGCCGGGAAGGGCCTCTCCCGGTTCGTCTACGGCGGCATGCACGACTACATGCGACGGGTCACGAAGGACGTGCTCATCGGATGGGCCTGGAAGCACGGGAAGCCGACCGGCAACTACTTCCTGCTCGCCCGCGGCGGCGAGGCGTGAGGTCCCGGGCGGCGGGGCTGCCCCTCCTCCTCGGGCTCGGGCTCGGGCTCGGGCTCGGGCCGCTCGGGCTCGGCTGCTCGACGTCCGAGGCGAAGCCCGAGCCGAAGACGGCCGCCCCCGGGGCCGGAGCGAGAGCCACGCCCGGCGCGACGGCGCCCGGCCCGGCCTGGGAGCCGCTCTACCGGCTCGCCGGCGGCGACCGGGAGTCGAAGGAAGGGCGCGCCCGGGCCGAGCGCCAGATCGAGCGCGGCCTCGCGTTCTGGCGCGCGCTCGCGGGCGGCTTCGACGTCGACGACGAGACGCGCCTGCGCATCCGCGCCGCCCAGGAGGCGCTCGGGCGCCTCGACCTGACGGCCCTGCACGAGCTGCTCCCCGAGGAGAAGCCCGGCGGCTGGCGCGAGGTCCGCTACCGCGGCCGCCCGGGCGACGACGGGCGGTACCGGTTCGAGCGCGACCGGCGCGATCTCCCGGCCGGGGCGGCGACGAAGCTCGGCATCGGCGAGCTGGCGCTCGCGATCCGCACCCGGCCCGTCGCCGAGCGCGAGGCGCTCGAGGGGTTCGAGGGCGACCTCCTCCTCGACGTCGATGGCGTCATCGGGGTCGGCGACGCCGGCGGCGAGGCCGTGGCCGACTGGCTGGCGGCCATGCTCGAGCTCGCGTGCGCCGTCCCGGACGAGAAGGCGCTGCGAGACCTCGTCCGCCGCGACCTCCCGCGGACGACCGCCGCCCTCGGGTCGCTGTTCGAGGTCCACGACCTCCTCTGGGAGGACGCGCCGCCTGCGGGCGCGCCGCGCCGCGTCCGGGTCGTCGTCGGCGTCGCCCCGGGGCTCGACCAGCGGACGCCGCGCCTCGGCGCGTACCTCGAGGCCCTGCGCGAGACGGGCGGCGTGGCCCGGGCCGCCGTCACGGACCCCCACGGCTGCATCGTCCTTCGCTACGAGGTCCGCCTCGCCGGCCCGACCGCGATCGTCGACGTCTACGCCGCCCCCGGCGGGCTCCTCGTGCCGTTCGCCGCCCCGGACGGGCCGCCCCGCCCGGAGGAGGCGATCTCGCCCCGGGCCGTGCTCGGGCGCCTCGAGGTCGAGGGGGACCTGACGTCGGAGGGGCGGGTCGCCGGCCTCGGCTTCGACCTCCGCGGGCTCAGGCACCGGGCGAAGGTCGAGCGCGCGCCGGGCACGGGCTTCCGCTACGAGGTCGCCTACGACCGCGAGCCCAGCCGGGCCGCGCTCTCCGGACAGGCCTTCGGGCTCGTCCCGCTCGACGTCGTCGACATCCTCATCCCGTCGACGGTCGAGGGGCTCCTCCGCGAGTTCCTGCGCGTCTTCACCCGCGGGAACGCGGGCCGCGGGGCCGTCGTCTCGGGCGGCGTCAGCGCCGCGCCGGACGGGCGGGTCGAGCTGCGGCTCGAGTCGGAGGTGCCCCAGAACGCGCTCGTCCGCTTCGCCCTGAAGGTCGCGCGCCCGCGCCTCGCCCCGAACCCCGAGGTCCGGGCCGAGCTGCGGGCGCTGCTCCGGGCCGCGGTCGAGGCCTTCGCGCAGGACTTCGCCGCCGTCCGCGCCCCTACGCCCCCGAAGTAGCTCCCTGGACGGGCCAGCGCCCGTACGACATGATGCGCGGGCTGTCGAGCGGGTAGCTCCGCTCGGCCACGCGGTTGCCGCTGTTCCCCTCGATCGTGTAGACCTGGCCGTTCTCGACGCGCTGGACGATGCCGACGTGCGTCAGGTCGCCGGGCTTCCCGAAGAAGATGATGTCGCCCGGCTGCGGCGTCCCCTGCCCCTTCTGGAAGAGGGCGCCGCGCTTCGCGAGCTCGCGCGCCATCGTGTCGCAGCTCCCGATCGCGTCCTGGTTCCCCGGGAGCTGGGCCCCGGCCTGGCGGAAGTTCCACGAGACGAAGTTCGCGCACCAGGCCTCGTTCTGGCCGAACGAGTAGCGCTGGGCCGGGACGCCGTCGTTGTTCCCGGTCGCCTCGCGGACGCCCAGCTCGCCGCGGGCGCTCGCGATCACGCGCCCGGCGACGCCGGGGGCGGGCGGGCCGGGGGGCGGGGCGTTCGGGTCGATGGGCGCGGGCATCCCGCCGCCGCCGGGCAGCGGCATCTGCCGGCCCATGCCGCCGCCGCCCATGGACGGCGCCGGGGGCTCGCGCGGCGGCAGCCCGAGCTTGCGGTCGAGCGCGCCGAGCGTCTCGGGGCCGACGATCCCGTCGACCTTGCAGCCGTTCTCCTGCTGGAAGCGGCGGATCGCCGCCGTCATGTCCGCGCTCATGCGGCCGTCGACGGCCATCGGCGGCTCCATGCCGGCGGCGTTCATCGCCCGCTGGAGGGCCTCGACCTGCGAGCCGGTCGAGCCCTCGCGGACGTACGCGCCGCCGCGGGCCGCGTCGAGCGAGTCGTAGCCCGCGGGGGCGCCGCCCGCGCCGCGCGTGGGGCCGAGGGCGAAGTCCTCGCCCAGGCGGTCGGCGAGCGCGTTCCCGAAGGCCCCGCCGCCCCCGATGCTGCGCCCGTACTGCCGCTCCATGATCTCGCGGGCGGCGCGGTCGCCGCCCGAGGCGTAGTCGAGGAAGCGCGAGTCCGCCTGGTCCGCGAGGCGCGTCAGGGCCTCGAGGTCGTCCGGGCTCCGGGCGAGGAGCTGGATGAGCCCGCGGAGCGCCTCCTGGAGCTCCTTGCCCCCCGCGCCGCCGAGCGCCGCCGCGTTCCCGCCGAGGAGGCGGTCGAGCGCCTCCGTCGCCTGCCCGATGCGGTCGTCCATGAGCCGCGTCTCGGGCGGCATGTCCTCGTACCACTCCTCGAGCGGGATGTAGTCCTTCGGCATCGAGCCGCCGCCCGTGAGGCGGGACTGGAGCGCGACCGCGCTGAAGACGCCGGACGGCATCCGGTCCGTCGTCCGCGCGCTGGCCCTGAGGTCCTGCATGGCCCCCGGGTCGCACGTCGAACCCCCGCCGCGATCGCCCACGAGAGGCGCGTCGAGGTCGGTGATGTAGGACGGTCCGATCTGTCTCTCGGGGCGATTCGGCTGGATCGAGCTCATGGCGGCTCCTCCCGTCGGAATTGTATCCATCGGGCCAAGAAAAAAGGCGGCCCCTCGCGGGGCCGCCTTCGTACCGGCTACGCCTGGACTTCGGTCGCGTCAGTTGCCCGGCTGGACCGCGATCCCGCGGAGCGCGCCGCCGCTGCCGATCTGCGCGATCAGCGTCGCCGCCCCGGTCGAGAGGTTGATGCGGTAGAGGTTGGTGTTGGCGCCCACCAGGAGGGCCGCGAACGCCGCCCCGTTCGGTCCGATGTCGAGTTGCGCCGTGATCGCATCGACCCCGAGCGGTCCGACGTTCGTGACCGCGCCTGCGTTCGGCGACGGGTTGCCGTCGACGCCGCCGATCCGCACGAGCATGTCGCTCGTCGTGTCGATCCCGAAGAGCGTCGTCACCGTCGTGCCGGCCACGTTCCGGTCGTAGGCGACCGCCTCGACGTCGCCTGCCGGGGCGAGGTTCGTGTCGAGAGGCGTGACCTGCGCGCCCGTGTCCGGATTGACCCGGAAGTTCTCCTCGAGGGTGCTCACGAACCGGATGCGGTCCGGCACGGGGTTGAAGTCGAACCCGTAAGACGTCGTGCCGTCGAGCACCGTGAAGCCGGTGCCGATCTGGGTCGCGAACCCCGTCGCGTCGATCGTGTAGATCCGGGCGTTGTCGGGCGTCGGGTTGACGCCAAGCGCGTAGAGCCTGCGGTTCGCCGGCCGGAAGTCGAGCCCCCGGAGAGTGTCGCTCGCATCGATACCGGTGATCGCGGTCGTCGCCGGCGCGGGGATCGACGTGGCGGGGTTGAACGTCATCAGGTTGTTGCTCCCGTCGACCGCGAAGATCGTCGTCCCGCGGAACTGGACCGCGATGTCGCGCAGGGTCTCGGTCCCGCCCACGTTGCCGATCTGGGTCGCGGCGCCGGTCGTCAGGTTGACGGAGAAGAGCGTCGACGTCGTCCCGCCGAGCGCCGTCAGGCTCGCGAAGGCGGCCCCGCTCGGGGTGATGTCGAAGCCGACCTGGTCCGACGTGTTGAACCCGAGGCCGCCGACCGTGAAGAGCTGGCCGCCGTCGGGCGACGGGCTCGAGTTGAGGCCGCCCTGCGTGCAGAGGATGTCGAGGTTCGAGTCGATGACGTAGAGCGTCGTCGTGTTCGTGCCGGCGAAGTTGTTCGTGTACGCCGCCCCGACGACGTTCGGGGCGATGCCGGCGTTGATGTCCGTGGCCGCGTAGGCGAGGGCCGTGTCCTGCGCCGCCTGCTGCCCGTTGTTCGGGTTCAGGCGCCGGTTCTCGGTCAGGTTGCTGTTCACCCGGATGCGGTCCGGGACGGGGTTGAAGTCGAACCCGAAGTCCGTGCCGTTCAGGGCCGGCGTGAACGTCGCGAACGGGCTCGCGTCCCCCGTCGCGGTGTTGATCGTGTACACGCGGTTCGAGCTGCCGAGCCCGAAGAGCTGGCCGGTCGCGGGGCGGAAGTCGATGCCGAGCATCGTCTCGCCCGACTGGAGCCCGGCGAGGGCGCGCGTCGCGATGAGCGAGCCCGGCGTCCCGGCCTTGAACGAGATGAGGTTGTTGCCGGTCGTGAGCCCGAAGACCGTCGGCGTCGTCTGGATCGCGATGGCGCGGACCGTCTGCGCCGATCCGACCGGCGTCAGCGGCTGCGCCGCGCCCGTCTGCAGGTTGATCGAGAACAGCAGCGACTGGGCCGCGCCCGGCGAGGTGAAGGCGGCGATGGCGATCCCGTCCTCGCCGATGTCGAAGCCCGAGACATCCGTCACGTCCACGCCCAGCCCGCCGACCGTGAAGAGCTGGCCGCCGTTCGGCGACGGGCTGCCGTCGGGGCCGCCGATCGTGACCAGGATGTCGCGCGCCGAGTCGATCCCGTAGAGCGTCGTCGCCGAGGTCCCGGCGAAGTTGTTCGTGTAGGCGACGGAGACGATCGAGGGGTTCTGGCCCGCGTTCGGGTCGCCGGACGCGTACGAAAGGCTCGTGTCGTTGCCGCCGCCCATGACCGCGGACGCGCCCGTGTCGGGGTTCAAGCGCAGGTTCTGATCCGCGTCGCTCACGATCCTCAGACGGTCAGGGACGGGGTTGAAGTCGACCCCGAAGAGCGTCCCCGAGAGCGTCGGCGTCGCGCCGATGAAGACCGCGCCGCCGGTCGACAGGTTGATGACGTAGAGCCGGCTGTTGCTGCCGAGCGCGTAGAGCTCGCCGGTCGCGGGCCGGAAGTCGATCCCGACCAGGGACTCGCCGCTCTGGAGGCCCGTGATCGCCCGGGACGTGATCTGGTTCGGCGTCGACAGGTCGAAGGCGATGAGGTTGTTGCCGCTCGTGACGGCGAACACCGTCTTCCCGGAAGCCATCGGGAAGAAGAAGCTCGGCCCGCCGCCCCCGCCGTCCGGGCACCCCGACGTCAGCAGCGCGAGCGCGCCGACCGCCCCGAGGACGAACCACCCCCTGCGTCCGTGCATGCGTTCCCCCTTTTCAGTCACTCCTGCGCGCGCGGCGTCGAAGGCGGCGCGGCGAACGAAGCGGCCATTCTAGGCACCGGCCTCCAGCTGTCAACACGACAGCTGGAGGCCATGGGCCCTCGGGTCGAGAAGGCGAGACTAGTTGTGACGGCGCGCGTACAGCCGCGTGCGCCCGTCGAGGTCGAACCGGGAGAAGAAGACGAGAGCGCCGCTCAGGTCGTTCAGGTTCAGGTCGACGATCGGGCAGAGCCCGACGAAGCTCACGAGCTCCCGGGCCTCGTCGTCGTTGTCGATGAGCTGCGGCGCGCTCACCCCGCTCTCGGTGATCCAGGACGCCCCGTTGAACTCGTTGTAGTAGAGGTGGTCGTCCTGGACGAAGTAGACCGCCACCGTCTCGCCCGCGTGCGCGATCGACGCCGTCATGGCCGGCGCCAGCGTCGGCAGCGTCGGCGAGTCGTCGATGTCGAAGTCGATCGTGAACGGCGCCTGCGACGCCACCGGGAGGAACTCGTTCGCGAGCGCGACGCCCGAGGTCGTGTTCCGCACGGTCTTGTCGAGGACTCGGCTCCGCAGCGCATCCTGCGACGTCGAGTTGATCCGGTCCTCGAGGAAGAGGATGTGGAGCCGGTTCCCCGAGAACGAGTCGTCGCCGCCCGTGAACCGGTCGGTCGCGACCGTGAGCGCGAAGAAAGCCGAGACGTCGCGATCGGCGTTGTTGCTGTCGATCTGGACGACCTCGCCGAGGACGTTCGAGTTCACCTCGGCCGCGACGAGGTGGAGGTCCGTCGTCGTGCTGCTCTGGTCGCGGATGTAGACGACGACGAGCCGGGCGTTGCCGCCCGAGTCGAGGCCGTTGTCGGTCGCGAACACCTTGTTGCTCGGGAAGCGGCGGTTGCCGTTGGCCGCGAAGACGCCCGTGATCTCGCCGTTCTCGAAGTCGCCGTCCGTCTGGCCGCCCGGGATCTCGACGGCCGCCGAGCCGACGAGGGTGGGCGCGGCCCCGCGCCCGGCGAAGCGGAAGCCGCGGGCGAAGAGCTGGTCGTCGTTCGTCGAGACCTCGGACTCCTCAAAGAGCAGGAACATCGTGTTCGGCTCGCTCTGCTGCGGAGTGTCGGTCACGTTGGCGCGGGCCGCGATCGACTGGACCTTCTCGCCGTCCAGCTCATCCTGGAACTGGTAGGCGGTCACGTCCTGGACGCTGTCGTTGCTGATGGTGACCGGCGTCGCGACCGAGAGGGCCGGGAGGCTGCCGGTCGCCGAGAGGTTCGTGTCCACGGTCGCCACGCGGAGGACGGTCCTTCCGCCGCCGTCGATCGTCTGGCGGAACGCCGTCGCGACGTACGTCTTGTTGCGGGCGAGGCGCTCCTGGTGCTTCGTCGCGCCGCGGCGGGCGACGCCGTTGGTCGCGTCCTCGAGATCGGCGAAGGTGAAGCCGTCGAGGCCCGTGCCGTTGCCGTCGACCGTGACCTGGACCCGGTCGGTCGCCGCGTCGAACGCCTCGAACGGCTCGGTCGGGTTCACCTGGGCGACGAAGAGGTCCGGGTCATCGCCGGCCGTGCTCGACGACGCCGCGAAGAAGACGAGGATCTGGCTCGCGAGGCCGTCATCCGGCCCGAAGAAGGCGTTCGGGTGGAAGACGTTCTGGTGCCCCTCGTTGATGCCGTTGTTGCCGTCGGGCGTCCCTACGCCGCCGGAGCCCGGCGTCAGCGGGGTCGAGTTCGTCTCGAACGGGTTCGCCCGGTTGGACGGCGTCGGGTCCACGCGGTTGAAGACGAGCGTGCGGTCCTCGACGTTGTTGACGCCGAGGTTCGGGTTGCCGCTCGCGGCCGGGTTGCCGTCGATCTGCTGGAAGAACAGGACGTTGTCGTACGTGACGAAGCCGCCGGACACGAGCTGCGTGTCGTCGCGGTTCGTCGGGCTCGTCTCCTGCGTCGGCTGGTCGGCCGGCGCGAACGGCACCTCGCCGGCGGCGAGGGCGGTGAGCGTGGTCGAGTCCGCCGCCTCGATGTCGAGCACCCGGAAGAGGAAGCGGTTGTCGTTGGGGAGCGTCTCCTGCGCCCCGTTGTCCGCCTGGATCCAGACGGCCACCGGGTTGAAGGTGACGGCGTCGCCGCAGTCGAACGTGAACGCGGGGGCGTCGGCGGTCGCGAACGTGCGGCCGCGGAACCCGTCGGAGATGATCCCGTGACGGGCGACGCTCTCGCCCGCCGCGTCCTGGAAGGTGTTGCCGACCGCGCCGTCGAGGCGCTGGCCGAGGCCCGTCGCCGCGTCGAAGCCGAAACGGCGGGCCGGGTCACCGGCGAAGCTCGCGTCGAAGTAGGACGCGAAGAGCGCCACGTTCGCCCCGTCGTTGCCGCCGGAGGCGATGTCCTGGCGCCGGTAGAGGATGATCGCGTCCCCATCGCGCGCCTGGGCGTTGGCGTTCGCGTTCGTCCTCGTGTTGAGGAAGAGGACGACGACCTCGTTGATGCTGGGCGGCTGCGTGTAGTCGGCGTCCTGCGCCCGCAGCTCCACCGGAGGCGTGAGCGTCCCGCCGGTCGAGTACGACGCCCAGAGCCCGGTCGCATCGCCCGTCGTCGTGAAGAGGACGATCGCGTTGCCGGTGGAGCCGTTCGCGACGCAGCGCAGCGTCTGGAAATCGCGCTCGTTGTTGCTGAACGCCCGGCGGTCGTCGGCCAGGTTGTTGTCCTGGATCGAGCCCCCCGGGAAGTTGTCGACGACGATGTCGCCGATGAAGATGTCGTCGCCGTCGCCCGAGCCGTTGCAGCCGGCCATGCCGAGCGTGGCCGTCAGGCAGACGAACGCGATGGCCAGAGGATTCCCCCTCATCTCGCCTCTCCTCCGATCTGGATTTGCGGAAAGACCCGACGTTCCCCGAGCGGCGATTCTACGGACACCCCCGGGGCTGTCAAGCTCTTTTAGCTAATCTACGTGGCGCCCGCGCCCCATGCGGCCGCGCGGGTTCGGACCCCCTTACGCCAGCAGCTCTTCCGGCGCCAGCAGGTACCCGCCCCGGTGGGCGATGATGAGGGCGTCCACCACCCGCGGGTCGAAGCGCGCCCCGGTCTCGCCCCGGAGCTTCATGAGGGCGTCCTTAAGGGCGAGCTTCTCGTAGGCGGGCGGGTCGCCGCGGACGGTGAGGACGTCGAGGCGGTCGGCGACGGCCAGGATGCGCGAGGCGAGCGGGATCTTGTCGCCGCGGAGGCCGTCCGGGAAGCCGGCGCCGTCGAAGCGCTCGTGGTAGTGGCGGACGACGGGGAGGAGGAACTCGAGGCCCTCCATCTTCTTGATCAGCTTCTCGGTGAAGTCGTTGCGCTTGAGGATGTAGCTCCGCGAGTCCTCCTCGGATGGCGACTGCGGCGGAAGCGCGATCGTGCCGACGTTGTGGAGGAGGGCGGCGAGCTGGATCCGCCGGCTCTCGGAGCGCGGCAGGCCGAGCGCCTGGGCGATCGCCCCGCTCACGGTCGCGACGCGGGCCGAGTGGCCCGTGTAGATCGGGTCGCGCATCTCGATCGCGGCCGCGAGCGTCTTCACGGCCGAGACGAACGCCCGCTCCTGCTTCTGGGCGGCGATCAGCGACTGGAGCGCGATCCCGCCCTGGATCGCGACCGCCGTCACGATCTCGAGGGCCTCGGAGTCGAAGCGCGACGAATCGCGCTCGGCCGAGCAGTAGAGCACCCCGTGGATCTGGTCCATGGCCACGAGCGGCGCGCAGATCACGGCCGCCGGGGCCGCCGCGCGCGAGGACCCGTAAGACGACGCCGACTCCTCCGGCTCCTCGAGGACGGCCCGGCTCGTCCGCACGACCTCCTGGATGATGCGCGTCGAGACGAGGGGCGGCGGCCCGCCCGCGTCGCCCGCCGCCGAGTGGCTGGCCTCGAGCTCGAAGTCCTTCGCGCCCTCGCGGCGCACGAAGATGCAGGCGTGATCGGCCTTCACGGACTCGACCGCCAGGCGGACCACCTGCTCGAGGAGGGCCCGCGGGTCGCGCGCGTCGGAGATCACCTTGGCGACGCGATAGAGGACGCGCAGGTCGCGCGACTCCTCGCGGTGCCGCGGCTCGGCCGGCGGCTCCTCGAGGTCGCGGACGAGGAGGTCGAGCTGGATCGTCGTCGTCGCGTCCGAGTTGGGCGACGTCCGTACGCGCCCGGCCTGGGCCACGCGCCGCCCGCCCGGCGGGGCGTCCTCGAAGCCGAAGATCGTCGAGCCGATCCGGATCTCGTCGCCGTCGCGCAGGAGCTCCTCGCTTATGCGCTCCTCGTTGACGAACGTCCCGTTGCGGCTCTCGAGATCGCGGATGAAATACATCTCGCCCAGGCGGAAGATCTCGGAGTGCCGGCGCGAGACGCCCTGGTCGAGGACCTGGATGTCGGCCTGGTCGTCGCGGCCGACGACGAGCGGCGCGTCGCCGATCTGGAAGAGCTCGCCCGAGTGCGGCCCCGTCTTGACCCGGATCACCGGCATGGTGGGCGCATCTTACCGCGGGGCGGCGGTGCTTTACCAGTCGAGGACGGCGTCGCGCTCCTTCTCGTCGCGGATGACCCCGTCGATGAGGGTCACGCGCCGGTGGGCGCGCCGGGCCACGTGCTCGTCGTGGGTGACGACGACGAACGTCTCGCCGAGCTCGCGGTTGAGCTCGAAGATGAGGTCGAGGATCCCCTGGGCCGTCTTCAGGTCGAGGTTGCCGGTCGGCTCGTCGCAAAGGACGACGGCCGGCTCGTTCATGAGGGCCCGGGCGATGGCGACCCGCTGGCGCTCCCCGCCCGAGAGCTGCGCCGGCCGGTGCCGCTCGCGGTCCTTGAGCCCGACGCGGTCGAGCAGCATCCGCGCCCGCGCCTCGATGTCGGACCGCGCGCGCCGGTAGGCGAACCAGCCGAGGTCCACCATCCGCGGCAGGCACACGTTCTCGAGGGCCGAGCAGTCGCGGAAGAGGTGGTAGAACTGGAAGACGAACCCGAAGTGGCGGTTGCGGTAGCGGGCGCGCTCGCGCCCGGTGAGGTTCGCGAGGTCCACGTCGCGGAAGTAGATGCTCCCCTTCGACGGGACGTCGAGGAGGCCGATGACGTGGAGGAGGGTCGACTTCCCGGCGCCGCTCGGCCCCTGGATCGCGAGGATCTCGTGCTCGCGGACGCGCAGGGTGACGCCCTTCAGCACCTGGAGCGGCCGCCCGGCCATGGTGTAGACCTTCTCGACGCCCTCGGCGACGAGGATCGCCTTCGGCTTTCCGGAGGCGGGCGCGGGCGCGGGCGCGGCCCCGTCACTCATAGCGCAGGGCCTCGATCGGGCTCAGCCGCCCCGCGCGCCAGGCGGGGTAGATGGCGAGGAGGACGCCGAGGACGAGCGTCGGGATCACGCAGATCGCGATGCTGTACGGGTTCACCTCGGTCGGGATCCGGTCGAGGTAGTAGATCGACGGGTCGAAGATGCGCCGCCCGAAGACGCTACCGATCGCGGCGTCGATGTCGTTCACGTAGCGGATGAAGACGAGCCCGAGCGCGAGGCCGACCGCCGCGCCCACGAGGGCGATGACGAACCCCTGGCGGAGGAAGATCGCGACCGCTCCGCCCGGCGTCCCGCCGATGGAGCCGAGGATGCCGAGCTCCTTCGTCCGCTGGACGACGGAGATCGTGAGGAGGAGCGTGATCGCGATGCAGAAGAGGAGCATCATGAAGAAGACGATCGAGAAGAGGAGGAACTTCTCGGTCGCGACCGCCTTGATCAGGTTCTCGTTCCGCCTGTCCCAGGGGAGGACGTAGAGCGTCGGGTCGGCGAGCTTGTGCCGGATGCGGGTCGCGACCGCATCCGCCTGGGTGTAGTCGGCGCACTTGACGTTGATGCCGGAGAGCCGCCGCTCGACGCCGAGGAAGGCCTGCGCGGCCTTGACGTCGGCGTAGAGGAAGCGCTTGTCCTGCTCGAACATCCCGGTCTTGAACGTGCCGACGATCTCGAACTCCTGCTTCTGGACGTCCTTCTCCTCGAGCTTGCGCTTGGTCTTCGAGACCGTGACGAGGATCACGGTGTCGCCGATCTCGAGCCGCACCTCGGGGTGACGGTGGAGCGTCTTGAACTGCTGGACGCCCATGAGGATGCCGGGCAGCCCGCTCTCGGTCTTGAAGACCTCCGCCGGATCCGGCTTCTTCGAGACGTCGACGCCGGCCTTGCCCCAGGCTTTCAGCTCGAGCTCGTAGAGGCTCCCGGGCCCGCGGTCGTCCTCGTAGACCTCCTCCAGGCGCTCGCGCACGGACTGGACGTAGGTCGAGAAGTCGCCGACCGTCGGCTCGAGCTTCGGGTCGACGCCCTTCAGCTGGCCCCAGTCCTGGGTCGTGCGCGTGTCGAAGACGACGAGGTTCTCGACGAAGGGGGCGACCCCCGTGACGCCGTCGACGGCGCGGATGCTCGCCATCATCGGGTCGCCGTCGTAGATCCCGAAGAACGTGCTGCTCTCGACGGAGACGTCGGAGAGGGTCCCCCGGATCTTCTTGTGGAACTCGCGCTGGAAGCCGCCCATGACGGACGTCACGATCACGAGGGTCGCGACGCCGCACGAGAGCAGGAGCATGGCGAGGAACGAGTCGACCCGGCTGAACAGGTAGCGGAGGCTCAGGAAGCTTATGTACCGCTTCATGGGGCCGTGGGGATCCTCCGGGCGGCGCGGGGCGAGGCGTCGCCGAAGGCTTGGATTCTATCGCAGGCCGGCGCGCGGCGTCAAGGAACGCGGCCCGGCGCGGGCCGCGGCGCGGGCTTCCTTGCGGGCGCCGCCCCGCCGTCGATAGAATCGCGGTGTGCCCCGAGATCGCGACCGGCCGCCGAGCCTTAGAAAGCGCCTGATCCGCGCGCTTCTCATCGAAACGGCGCTCCTCATCTTCCGCCTGGTCGCGCTCACCTGGCGCATCCGCTGGCAGGGCTTCGACGGCGTCGAGCGCCTGCACGCCGAGGGCAAGCGCGTCATCTACGCGTTCTGGCACCAGCGGATGATGGCCTTCGTCCACTCCCACCGGGGGCGGAAGGTGCAGGTCCTCATAAGCCGCCACGGCGACGGCGAGATCATCGCCCGCCTCGTCGAGCGCCAGGGGTTCGGGACCGTGCGCGGGTCGTCCACGCGCGGCGCGGTCGCCGCGCTCAAGGGCCTGATCGACCGGGCGCGGGAGGGGCACGACCTCGGCGTCACCCCCGACGGGCCGAAGGGCCCGCCCTACGTCGTCAAGCCGGGGGTCATCCAGCTCGCGGCGAAGTCGGGGCTCCCGGTCGTCTGCTGCACGAACGCGCCGTCGCGCGCCTGGGTGTTCTGGAGCTGGGACCGGTTCCTCGTCCCGAAGCCGTTCGCCACCCTTCACCTCCGCTTCGGGGAGCCGATCGCCGTGCCGCCCTGCGAGGACGAGTCGGCGGTCGAGCGGGAGCGGCTCAGGGTAGAGACCTACCTCCGGCGGATCACGGAGGAGCTCGAGCGGGAGGTGGGCGTGAGCTGGTCGGGACCGACCCTCCCGGGCCGCGACGAGGGGAGGGAGAAGGACGCCGGGGCGGCCCACGCGCCCGTGGCCGCCGGCGACGGGCTCTAGGGTGACGGGGCGACGCCCGGACATCCTCCTCTGGCTCGCCTACGGCGCCGCCCTCGCGGCCGCCGTCCTCGTCCTCCGCGAGGCCCCGACCGCCCGCGACGCCCGCGGGGCGGTCCTCTTCGTCCTGCTCGTCGAGTCCGCGGCCGCCGCGGTCGTCGGGCCGGTCGCGGCGGCCGGCGAGTCGCCCGCCGCCTCCTCCCTCGCCGGGCGCGTGCTCCCGCCCCTCCCGGCCGCCTTCCTCGTCGCGGCCGCGCTTCCCGCCAGGCTTCTCGCCGCCCGCGGCGACCCGTCCCTCGTGACCCTGTCGCTCGAGGGCGCCCTCCTCCCGCTCGCGCTCGCCCTCCTCGGCGCCGGCGTCGCCCGGCTCGCCCGCGCCGCCTCCGCCGCCCCGGCCGGCGCGGCGCTCGCCGGCACGGTCGCCGCCTCGGCCCCGGGCCTCTCCCTCTTCCTCGTCGCGCCGCTCCTGCGCCTCGCCCCCGACCCCGCGGCCCTTCTGCCCGTGCTCCTCCGCGTCTCGCCCGTGACCCTCCTCGGCGGCTCGCTCCTCGGGATCGACGTCCTCCGCACCGGCCCGCTCTACGACGCCCTCCCGATCGCCGCCTACTACCCTTACGCCTACCCGCCCTTCCTCCTCCGCGGCCTCACGCCGGGAGGGGTGCCGCCGATCGCCCTCGCGGGCGCTCTCTTCGGGGCGGCGGCCGCCGCTCTCACCCGCCGTGCCAAATTGACACCCGCACCCGCATAGGCTATCTTTTCTCCCGCTCCACCGGTTCGGGCCCGGGGGTTTCATGGCCGATCTCGAGAAGATCACGAAGAAGCGGCTCGGCGAGATCCTCGTCGCCCAGGGCATCGTGACCTCGGACCAGGTCCAGGAAGCCCTGAAGATCCAGTCGAAGACGGGGGAGAAGCTCGGCGAGGCCCTGGTCAAGGCGGGCTTCACGACCGAGACCGAGATCGCGAAGACGCTCTGCACGCAGTTCGCGAAGCCGTTCCTCAAGGCCTCGCGCTACGACATAGCCCGCGACATCCTCTCCCTCCTCCCGCCGAAGATGCTGATCGAGCACCAGTTCGTGCCGGTCGACAAGTTCGGCAACATGATCACGATCGTCATGGCCGGGCTGCTGGACGCATCCGCCATCGCCCAGATCCAGCACCTTACCCACTGCGAGATCGAGATCTACATCGGGACGTCCTCGGACGTCATGCAGACGCTCCGCTCGGGCTTCCCGGACTTCTTCGACCCCCACACCCAGGCCCCGAAGCTCGCGGAGACGCAGTACCGCGTCGAGGGCGACATGAGCGCCGCGACCCGCATGGGCTCGGAGACCTCGACCCGCGACCTCATGAGCCTCGCCGTCGCCGAGGACGAGAACTCGGACTGGGAGGCGCTCTTCGAGGAGGCCGAGAAGGAGGTCATGCGCGAGCTCAAGGAGAAGAAGAGCACGCCGTAGCCCCGGCCTTCGCCTCCCCCCCTTCCCCGCCGCCCCTCCGATGCGTAGACTCGCCTCGCGCCGATGACGCCCGTCATGGAGCAGTACCTCCGCCTCAAGGCGAAGCATCGAGACGAGGTCCTCTTCTTCCGGATGGGGGACTTCTACGAGATGTTCTTCGACGACGCGCGGGAGGCGAGCGCGCTCCTGGGCCTTACGCTCACGTCGCGCGCCCGCGGCGAGGACGGCCCGATCCCCATGGCCGGCGTGCCGCACCACTCCGCCCAGACCTACGTCCGGCGGCTCCTCGAGCTCGGGAAGAAGGTCGCCATCTGCGAGCAGCTCGAGGACCCGGCGACCGCGAAGGGCCTGGTCGAGCGCGACGTCGTCGAGGTCGTGACCCCCGGGACCGTGACCGAGACGGCGATCCTGCCCGAGGCGGCGCCGAACCACCTCCTCGCGGCCCAGGCGGCCGGCGGGCGCGCCGGCCTCGCCTGGATCGACCTCGCCGCCGGGCGGCTCGCCGCCTGCGACGTCGAGCCGGAGGCGCTGGCGGGCGAGGTCGCGCGCCTCGACCCGGCCGAGTGCCTCCTCCCCGAGGGCCTGCTCTCGCGGGCGGAGGCGGCCCTCGCCCCGGCCGAGCGCGCCCTCCGGGCCGCCTGCGCCGGGCGGCCGGCGACGCCCTGCGCCGACCTCGCCTTCGAGCGCGCGGCCGGGTACCGTCGCCTCTGCGAGCATTTCCGCACGGCCACGCTCGCGGGCTTCGACGCCGACGACCTCGGGCCGGCGATCGGCGCGGCCGCCGCCCTCGTCGCCTACGTCGCCTCGCGGAAGTGCGACCACCTGCGCGCCGTCTCGCGCCTCGAGCGCTGGCGACGGGAGCGGCACCTCCTCCTCGACCCGGGGACGCGGCGCGCCCTCGAGCTCGTCGAGACGAGCCGGACGCGCGAGCGCGCGGGCTCGCTCCTCCACGCGATCGACCGCACCCGCACGGCCATGGGCGCCCGTCGGCTAAGGGAGTGGCTCCTGGCGCCGCTCCGCGACCTCGACCTCATCCGGGCCCGCCAGGACGCGGTCGAGGAGCTCGCGCGCGGGGCCGGCGACGACCTCGACGGCCTGCTCGAGGGCGCGCCCGACCTCGAGCGGCTGGCGGGGAAGCTCGCCGCCGCGAAGGCGACGCCGCGAGACGTCGTCGCCATCCGCCTCGGGATCGAGCGGGCGCGGGCGGTCGCGGCCCGGCTCGGGGCGCGGGCGGCCCCGCTCCTGCGGGCGCTCGCCGCCCCGCTCGGCGAGTCCGCGCTCGAGGCGGCGGCGGCGCGGATCGGCGACGCGCTCCGGGAGGAGGCGCCGCTGACGTCGCGGGAGGGCGGCGTGATCCGCGAGGGCCGCTCCCCCGAGGTCGACGGGCTGCGCGCGCTCGCCCGCGAGGGCGCGGGCTGGCTCGCCCGCTTCCAGCGGGAGGAGGCCGAGCGGACCGGCATCCCGAACCTGCGCGTCGGCGTCAACCAGGTGTTCGGCTACTTCATCGAGGTGACCAACAGCCATCGGGCCAAGGTCCCGGCCCACTACGCGCGCCGCCAGACCCTGAAGAACGCCGAGCGCTACGCGACCCCCGAGCTCCGCGACCACGAGGCGAAGGTCTCGCGGGCGAAGGAGCGGGCGGACGCCCTCGAGCACGAGCTCTTCGTCGCCTTGAGGACCGAGGTCGAGCGCGACCACGCGCCGCTCGCCGCCGCCGCCGCCGCCCTGGCGGAGGTGGACGCGCTCGCCTCGCTCGCGCGCACGGCCGTCTCGAACCGCTACGTCCGGCCGGTCGTCGACGCCTCGGGCGGGCTCGAGATCGAGGACGGGCGCCACCCCGTGCTCGAGCGGACGGTCGAGGGCGGCCCCTTCATCCCGAACGACTGCCTCCTCGGCGAGGAGGAGCGGCGGATCGCGATCGTCACCGGCCCCAACATGGCCGGGAAGTCGACGTTCTGCCGGCAGGTCGCCCTGATCGCCATCCTCGCCCACATGGGGAGCTTCGTGCCGGCGCGCGCCGCCCGCGTGGGGGCGGTCGACCGCGTCTTCACCCGGATCGGGGCCGCGGACGAGCTCGCGCGCGGGCTCTCGACGTTCATGGTCGAGATGACGGAGACGGCCGCGATCCTCTCCGGAGCGACGCGCGCGAGCCTCGTGATCCTGGACGAGGTCGGCCGCGGGACGTCGACCTACGACGGGATCTCGCTCGCCTTCGCGATCACCGAGCACCTGGCCGCGCGGGTCGGGGCGCGGACGCTCTTCGCCACGCACTACCACGAGCTCGCCGAGCTCGCCCTAAGCGACCCGCGGATCGTCAACCTCGTCGCCGAGGTCAAGGAGTGGGAGGACGAGGTCGTCTTCCTCCGCAAGGTCGTCCCGGGCGCGGCCGACAAGAGCTACGGCCTCCACGTCGCGCGCCTCGCCGGCCTCCCGAGGAGCGTCCTCGAGCGGGCGAAGGAGGTCCTGGCCGAGCTCGAGCGCGGCGCCCGCGCCCCGGGGGCGCCGGGCGCGGCGGGCGGACGCGGGCCCGCGCCCGGGGCGGCAAGGGAGAGGCAGCTCGACCTCTTCGCCCCGCCCTCGGAGCAGGTCCTGGAGGCGATCCGCCGCGTCGACATCGCTTCCCTCCCGCCGCTCAAGGCCTTAAACTGGATCGCGGAGTGGCAGGAGAGACTGCGTGACGCCGCCGCCCCCTGATCCGGCGACCCCCGACGACCCGGCGTTCAGCCCCGGCCCGGCCTCGGAGCTGGCCGTCAGCGCCTTGCGGCCCGAGGTCGCGCCCGTGCTCGACGGCCCGAGCGGGCGGTTCGCCGTCCCCCCCGAGATCGAGATCCGGCGCGCGTTCGCCCGCGACGCCGAGGAGACGCTCCCGCGCTGGATGCTGAGGATCGTGCCGAAGCGCCTCTTCGAGGCGCCGATCACGATCTCGCTCGAGGACACGAAGATCTTCTCGATCCGCGTGGCCGTGACCCTCATGGCGGGGCTCCTGCATCTCTTCCTGGCGCCGCTCTTCGCCGTCGTCGGCCGGCCCGTCATGGCCCTGATCCAGCTCGTGTCCGCGGCCCTGTACGGGGTCGCCATCGCGATGGGCCGCCGCGGCCTCATGAAGAGCTCGCTCTTCTTCGCGTTCGCCGTCGCGAGCTCGAACATGTACGGGGCCACGATCGTCTTCGGGATCGAGCCGGGCTTCCTCCTCTACAACTTCGTCCAGGCCGGGATGCCGTTCATGATCCGGCGGTCGTCGGCCTCGCTCACGCGGGTCGTGCTCGTCGCCTACGTGCTCGTCTCCGGCGCGATCGTCCTCCTCGTGTCGTGGCGGCTCGGTCCGATCGTCCCGCTCGAGCCTTGGAAGGTGCGGGCCCTCTTCGCCTTCAACGTGTCCGGCACGCTCACGGCCCTCATCTGGATGATGTACTGGTTCTCGTCGGTCACCGAGCGCGGCGAGGCCCGCCTCGAGCGCGAGCACCAGCGCGCCGAGCAGCTCCTGCTCAACATCCTCCCGGCGCCGATCGCCGCCCGCCTGAAGCGCGACCCGCGGACGATCGCCGACAGCTTCGACACGGCCACGGTCCTCTTCGCCGACATCGTCGGGTTCACGGGGCTCGCGAGCCGCCTGCCGAGCGCCCAGGTCGTGGCCTTCCTGAACGACCTCTTCTCGGGCTTCGACCGTCTCGCCGAGAAGCACGGCCTCGAGAAGATCAAGACGATCGGCGACGCCTACATGGCCGTGGGCGGCGTGCCGACGCCCGGCCGCGGGCCGCGCGAGACGACGGCGGGCGTGGCCGAGATGGCGATCGACATGATCGCCTTCGTGAAGGACTACGCGGCCAGGACCGGCCGCCCGCTCGACATCCGGGTCGGGCTCCACACCGGGCCGCTCGTCGCCGGCGTCATCGGCATGAAGAAGTTCGCCTACGACCTCTGGGGCGAGACCGTCAACACGGCGAGCCGCATGGAGTCGCACGGCGCGCCCGGGCGCATCCAGGTGTCCGAGGCGACGCGCGCCATCCTCGACGACCGCTACGACTTCGAGTCGCGCGGGGCCGTCTCGGTGAAGGGCATGGGGGAGGTGAGGACGTTCTTCCTGGTCAAGCGGCGGGCGGGCGCGCGAGGACGAGGTGGTGGGCCTTGACGTCGAGGAGCTTCGTCGGGAAGGCCTCGGCCGCCCGCGCCAGCTCGCGGGCCGCGACGATCAGCGGCTCGACCCGGGCCGCCCGGAAGGCGGCCCTCAGGGCCGGCGCGATGGCGGCGAGCCCGCGCGCCGAGGCGTCCTCGAGCACGATCAGGAGGTTGACGTCGCTCTCGCGGGGGCGGTAGCGCCCGCGCGCCAGGCTCCCGTAGAGGACGAGGCTCGTGAGGTTCGGACCCGCCGCCCGCGCGAGGTCCTCGCGGAGCCCCCCGAGGGCGGCCGCGACGTCGCGCGGCGCGCCGAGCATCTCGAGGTCGATCAACCGTTTCTCCCCTCTTCTCATCTCGTTCGCTGGCCTTTCGATCGTCGGGCCTCGCCGGAGAAGCACTCCGCATGCCGGGCCACGACCGCGAAACGGCGCCGGCCGGGCGCCTCCGCGGTGGGGGAAACCCCCGCTCGGCTGGCGGATTGACCCTAAGGGGATCGCCCCTTCACCGGGCCTTCAAACTCGGGGGGCGGCGGCGGGCGGGCGGCGGCGGGTCAGCGTACGGGCGGGCGGCCGAAGGCCCGGCGGACGACGATGAGCCCCTCGGCGGCGAGGCCGATGAGCCGGTCGGCGAGGTTCGGGACGGCCGGCGGCGCCGCCAGGTCGGCGACGTCGACCTCGAGCCCGACGACCCCGTCCCCGGCGGGTACGCGCGTCACGTCGCAGGCGAGATCGCCGAGGAGCCGCCGGATCGGGGCGTTCGACTCGAGGACGTCGCAGCGGAAGCGCTCGACCCCGCGCTCGGCGGCGGCCCCGGCGAGGCGGCGCAGAAGGGCCCGGCCGAGGCCCTGGCGCTGGGCGTCGTCGACGATCGCGATCGCGGCCTCGGCGACCGCGGGCTCGCCCGGGAGGCGGACGAAGCGAGCGATCCCGAGGCCCTCCTCGACGCCGTCCGGGAGCCTTCGCACCGCCCCGATCGCGAAGTGGTCCACGCCGTCGACCTCGGTCAGGTAGCGCAGCTCCTCCGCGGACAGGCTCGTCTTGGCCGAGAGGAAGCGGCGGTAGCGCGACTCGGGCGAGAGGCGGTCGAAGCCGGCGGCGAGCAGCCCGGCGTCGGACGGGCGCAGGAGCCGGACCCACGCCTCGGTGCCGTCCCGGAGCGTCACGGGCTCCTCGTAGGCGCGGTCGTACTTGAGCCCGGCCATCGACCCTCATGATAACGCGACGCGTCATCGGGCGCCACCCGGCCCCCGGCACTTTTACCGGGAATGTACCGTCTTCTGACACTTCCGTGACATAGCCTTCGCCCCCATCAGTAGATTTCCCATGGGAACCGAGAGTCCTACGCGGAGGGGGTCAGAAGCCATGCGGCGGCACGGAAGCATTCTCCTCGGGCTGGCGATCGCGATCGCGACCACCTTCCCGGGCAGCCTCGTGCAGGCGGGCGACGTCGGCACGAGCGTGATCATCCACCTGAACACGGGTGGGATCGTCAAGGGCGAGGTCGTCTCGGAGTCGGACGAGGAGGTCCGGGTCCGGACGCCGTCCGGCGTGGCGACCGTCTTCCGCGAGGACATCGAGCGGATCGAGCGCCTCAGCAAGGGCGGCTCGCCGACCGAGGCCTTCAAGGAGCGCCTCGCGAAGCTCTCCCCCAAGGACGCGAACGGGTTCTACGAGCTCGGGCAGTGGGCGAAGAAGGTCCGGCTCGACAAGGAGGCGAAGGAGGCGTTCGAGCGCACCGTCGCCGTCGACCCGAACCACACGGCCGCGCGCCGCGAGCTCGGCCACGTGCTCCGCGAGGGCGCCTGGGTGACGCCCGAGGCCGTCGCCGCCGCCGAGGCCCTGGTCGCGACCGACAAGGGCGACGACGGGGCCGCCGAGGTCGAGGTCGCGGCCGCCAAGGCCGTCGCCCCGCGCGCCGGGCAGATCGCCAGGGAGCGCCAGGACCTCGTCAAGTCGCTCCTGAAGGAGGTCCGCGACGCCGACCCGGCGAAGCGCCGCGCCGCCTACGAGCGGATCGGGCGCCTCGAGGCGGAGGCCATCGAGGCCTCGAAGGCGAAGGTCTTCGGCGACGACGCCGCCACCCGCGCCGCCTGGGCCAAGGGCTGCCTCCTCAAGACCCCGGCCGAGGCCCTGATCGCCAAGGTCTCGGACGCCCCGGCGACCCTCACGGCCGAGGAGCGGGCGACCGTCGAGGCCGCCCTCGCGCAGTCGGCGAAGGCGGACGTCGGCGCGCCCGTCGTGGCCGGCCTCACCGCCTTCGAGGCGACGGTGCGCCGGCGGCTCGAGAAGGAGGTGAAGAAGCTCGAGCAGACCGTCCCCGACCGCGCCAAGAAGGAGCAGGACGTCCGGGGGAAGGTCCTCGTCGCCTGGGAGAAGGCGGTCGAGGAGGCGATCAAGACGATCTTCGACCTCAAGATCTACCCGGACGAGAACCACGGCCGCGTCGGCCAGCCGATCGTCGACGAGAAGGTCGAGGCCGTGCGCGCCGTCTGGGCGACCTACGACCCGCTCGTCCTCCGCGACCTCTCGAAGCTCCAGGCCCTGCCGGAGAAGAACGCGAAGGCGTTCATCGACGCCCACGAGCTCGGCTGGACGGCCCTCGGCGAGGTCCGCCAGGCGCTCGAGGCGCTCGGCGCGCCCGTCCAGAAGCCGGCCCCGGCGCCGGCGGGCGCGGCCTACCGCGCGTTCCTCCTCTACCGCGCCGGCTACATCGGGAAGGCGTGGGAGCTCGCGTCCGAGCTCTCGAGCTGGGACAAGCGGCTCCTCGAGCGGCTCCGCGACCAGCGCGTCGAGGCCCACAACGACCGGCTCACGACCGAGACGGCGCCCCTCGAGAAGGGCAAGCGGCCGACGAACGACGAGCGCAACCAGGTCCGGATCACGAACGCGTACCGCATCATGATGGGGCGGCACGCCCTCGAGATCCACCCCTGCCTCGTCGAGTCGGCGCGCGGCCACAGCCAGGAGATGACCCAGCTCGGCTACTTCGCCCACGAGTCGCCGGTCGCGAAGAACCGGTCGCCGAGCGACCGGGCGCGGAACGCCGGCTACCCGGGCGGGGCGGCCGAGAACATCGCCATGGGCTCGATCTCGCCCCAGGCCGCGCACGACGCCTGGTACAACAGCTCCGGGCACCACCGGAACATCCTCGACAAGGGCCACCAGGTGATGGGCTCGGGGTTCGACGGCCCGCACTGGACGCAGAACTTCGGGCACGCGGCGACGCTCCAGAGGTAACGCGCGCCGCCCCGGCGCCTCGCCGCCGGCGACCTCCACGGGCGAACCGCTCCCGCCGACGCCGGCGGGCGGTTCGCCCGCGCCGTTCTTAGCGCCCGCGGCCGACCCCTGGTATAATGGCTCGCTTCGAGACGCCATGAAGGTCGACCTCCACATCCACACGACGGCCAGCGACGGCGAGTGCGCCCCCGAGGCGACCCTCGAGCTGGCGCTCAGGGCGGGCATCCGGGTGCTCGCGATCGCCGACCACGACACGGTCGCGGGCACGGACGCCGCGGCGGCGCGGCTCGCGGAGAAGCCGGAGCCCGCGCTCCGGCTCGTGCCGGCGGTCGAGTTCTCGACCTCGCACGACGGGACCGAGCTCCACATCCTGGGCTACTTCCCCGCCGGGGTGCCCGAGGCGCTGCGCGCTTTCCTGGCCGGGGTCGAGGCGGGGCGGCGCGGCCGGATCGAGCGCGGGATCGAGAACCTGAACCGGATCGGCGTCCCGATCACCTACGAGCAGGTCTCGCGGCTCGCCCGGGGCCGGTCGATCGGGCGGGCGCACCTCGCCCGGGCGCTCGTCGCCGCCGGGAACGTGCCGACGTTCGCCGACGCCTTCGACCGCTACCTCGGCTCGCAGCACGACATCGTGCCCTCGTCGACGTCGTCGACGATCGCCGTGATCCGCTCGATCCGCGAGGAGTGGGGCGGGGCCGCGGTCTGGGCCCACCCGCCGCTGCCGCTCGTGGACGGCCTGACGCCGGTCTTCGCCGCCGCCGGGCTCGAGGGCCTCGAGATCTACGGAACGAGGCGGCGCACGGGCGGGGCCCAGAGCCTCTACCTCGAGGCTCTGGCCGACGCGTACGGCCTCTGCCGCAGCGCCGGCTCGGACTGGCACGGCTGGCGCGGCGGCGCGCGCGGGCGGCACGAGGACCTGGAGGGCGTGAGCGTCTCCGTCGAGCGCATCGGCCCCCTCCTCCTCCGCCTCGGGATCCGCCCGCAGGACGCCTGAGGAGACGACGGAGCCCCCATGGCGCAGGCCCTGGACCTCATCTTCCGCGGCGTCGTCGACTGCGTGACGCGCGAGGACCTCGAGCGCAAGCTCGCCCGCTCGAAGCCGCTGCGCGTCAAGCTCGGGATCGACCCGACGCGGAAGGACATCCACCTGGGGTTCGCGGTCGTCCTGCGAGAGCTCCGCGCCTTCCAGGACCTCGGCCACAAGGCCGTCCTCATCATCGGCGACTACACGGCCCAGATCGGCGACCCCTCGGGCAAGAGCGAGACGCGGCCGATGCTCGCCGAGGACGAGGTCCGGGCGAACGCCGCGAGCTACCTCGAGCAGATGGGGAAGATCCTGGACACGCGCGACCCGGCGCGCTTCGAGACGCGCTGGAACGGCGAGTGGTTCAGCCGGCTCGGCTTCCTCGAGGTCGTGCGCCTCGCGGCGAGGCTGACGGTCGCGCGCATGATCGAGCGCGACGACTTCAGCAAGCGCCTGAAGGCCGGCGTCCCCGTCGGCCTGCACGAGCTGCTCTACCCGATGATGCAGGGCTACGACTCGGTCGCGATCGAGGCCGACGTCGAGCTCGGCGGCACCGACCAGCTCTTCAACCTCCTCGTCGGCCGCCAGCTCCAGCCGCAGTTCGGGCAGGAGTCGCAGATCTGCTTGACGACGCCGCTCCTCGTCGGCCTCGACGGGCAGCGGAAGATGTCGAAGAGCTACGACAACTACGTGGGGATCGCCGATCCGCCCGAGCAGCAGTACGGGAAGACGATGTCGATCCCGGACGCGATCCTGAAGGACTGGTTCGTCCTCTGCACGGCCGTCCCGCTCGCCGAGGTCGACGCCCTCCTCGGCGGTCACCCGATGGAGGCGAAGCGCCGCCTCGCCCGCGAGATCGTGACGATCTACCACGGCGAGGAGGCCGCGGCCCGCGCCGAGGAGCACTTCCGCAAGACGGTCCAGGAGAGGCAGGTCCCGGACGAGATGCCGACGTTCGCCGTGCCGGCGGACCTCGGGCTCGCGGCGCTCGTCGCCGCCGCGTTCTCGGTCTCGAGGAGCGAGGCGCGCCGCCTGATCGAGCAGGGCGCCGTCTCCATCGACGGGAACGTCCTCTCGGACGCGAGCGCCCCGGTCCCCGTGAAGGGCGGCGAGGTCCTGAAGGCCGGGAAGCGCCGCTACGTGCGGCTCGCGCGCTAGCCCATCGGCTCCGCCGGCGCGCGCGCCCGGCTCCAGTAGATCTTGAGCAGGGCGAGCACGAGCGCGCAGGCCAGGCCCGCGATCGCGATCGCCGCCCATCGCGGCAGGGGCGCGGCCGCCGGCGCCGTCGTCGCTCCCGCCGGCGCGGCTCGCCCGGCGCCGGTCCCGGACCTGAGGGGCGGCGGGGGATCCGGGAGCGGCGGCGGCTCGACGGGTACGATGCCGGCCGGCAGCGGCACGTGGCCCCGCGCCGTGGCCGACCGGTAGGTGAGGTCGACGAAGCCCCCGGTCCCCGTGGCGACCGCCCAGACGTCGATCCCGCGGGAGCATCGCCCGCCCGCGAGCGCCGCGGGTGCGATCGAGGCGCCATCGGTGCGCCCGCTCTCCGAGGCCGAGCGGTCGACGACCTGGACCTCGCGCTTTCCCTCGCGCTCGACCGTCTCCCGCGTCTTGTACGAGAAGTGGACGGCGTACCCGGTCACGCGCTGGAACCCCTCTCCCTGGACCGGGCGCCAGCGGACCTCGAGGCCGCCGTCGGGCGTCGCCGTCGCGCGCACGTCGGCGTCCCAGAGCGCCAGGTGCGGCATCTCGACGTCGGCGCGGACGACGAACGCCTGCGACACGACGTTCGGCAGGTCCGCCCCGGGCTCCGCGGGCGCCTGCAGGTAGAACGACCGCTCGCCGAAGAACCCCGTGAGGTCGGCGCCCGTCCAGGCGAACTCGTAGCGGCCCTCGCGTCCGACGCCCGCCGTCCGGTCGGCCATCCCGGCCCGGTTCACCATCTTCACGAGCCCGATCCGCGGCTCGGCCGTCCCGCGGACGAAGACGGTCTGCGTCTTCGGGACGGGGCTCGGCCCGCAGCTTCCCTCGCAGCCGGCGAGCCCGAGGGCGGCGACGACGGCGACGGCGGCGGCAGCGGCGGCCCTGACCCGGGTGAACGAGCGGCTGTCCATGGGGCGCTGCCCCGATCCTACCTCGGCCCGCTCGAGCTGGAAAGGGCGACGAGGAGGAGGACCAGCAGCCCGACCGCGATGGCGACGGCGACGATCGCGAGCGCGAAGCGTTGCTCGCGCGAGCGCGCCGCCGCCACCCCCGCCCCGAGGCGCGCCCCCCGCGAGATCCGGCGGCGCGCGGGCGCGGCCGCCGCGACGGCCGGCAGCGGCAGCTCCGGCGGCGTCGGGGCCTCGGGCGGCGCGGGCGGCAGCGGCGGCCACGGCACCTCGCCGGCCTGGACCTTCTCGGCGCCCGCCTCGACCTGGGCCGCGGTCTGCGGCCGGCGCGCCGGGTCCTTCTCGAGGAGGCGAAGGACGAGGGCCGCGAACCCCTCCGAGAGCTCGGGCCGCTTCTCGCGCGGCGAGGGCGGCGGCCTCTGGAGGTGGGCGCGCGCCGTCTCGACCGCCGTCGCCCCCTTGAAGGGCGGCTCGCCGGTCGCGAGGAAGAAGAGCGTCGCCCCGAGGGCGTAGAGGTCGCTCCGGAGATCGGGCTCCTTCGCCAGGACCTGCTCGGGCGAGAGGTACGTGACGGTCCCGCGCACCTCGCCCCCGGAGCCGGCCGCGGTCGGCTCCCCGCCCACCTCGTAGGCGAGCCCGAGGTCGCAGAGCTTGACGACGCCGTCCTCGCGCCGGATCAGGTTCTCGGGCTTGACGTCGCGGTGGACGATCCCGACGGCCGCGACCGCCCCGAGCGCCGCCGCCGCGTCGCGGGCGACCGCCAGGACCTCGCGCTCGGGGAGCGGCCCCTGCTCCTCGACGACCTTGCCGAGGTCGGGCGCGGGCACGTACTCGAGGACGAGGTAGTGCCGGCCGCGCGACTTGCCGGCGTCGATCACCTGGACGACGTTTTGGTGGGCGATGCCGACGATCGCCCGCACCTCGCGGAGGAAGCGGTCGAGGTGCTCCTCCTTCTGGACGGCGGGCGAGAAGACCTTGAGCGCGACCTCCTTCCCGCTCGCGCGCGAGCGGGCGCGGTAGACGGTCGCGAACGCGCCCTCGCCGACCCGCTCGACGATCTCGTAGCCCTCGATGAGGTCGAAGGCGTCGGCGTCGAGCCCGGCCGCGGCGGCCGCGAACGGCGACCCGGCGCCGAGGGCCGACTCGACCGCGCGCCGGCCGGCCTCGTCCATGTAGCCGCGCGCGGCCGCGATCCGGCCGAGGTCGGCGGCCGGCTCGCCGCGCGCGCGCCGCTCGCGGGCGTCGCGCGCGACCTCGACCGCCTGCGGCTTCGTCAGGAGGGCGAGGTCGCGGGCGGCCTTCAGCCAGCGCTGGTCCGCGTCGGTGAGGTCCACGCCGCCACCCTCGCCCTAACCCTCTCCCAGGGGGAGAGGGGAAGCGGGGGCCGGGGGCGCGACGATCCGGACGCGCTTTCCCTCGACCCTGAGGCGCCCGTGCGCGAAGAGGCGGATCGCCTCCGGGTAGGCGCGGCACTCCTCGCCGAAGACGCGGGCCCGGAGCGAGTCGACGGTGTCGTCGTCGAGCACGGGGACCACGCGCTGGAGGATGATCGGGCCGTGGTCGTAGACGTTGTCGGCGAAGTGGACGGTGCACCCCGAGAACTTGACGCCGGCCTTGAGCACCGCCCCGTGGACGTGGTCGCCGTAGAGCCCGGGCCCGCAGAAGGCCGGCAGGAGCGCCGGGTGGATGTTGAGGACGCGGCCGAGGAGGTCCTCCGGGATCCGCCAGAAGGAGAGGAACCCGGCCATGAGGACGACGTCGGCCGCGGCCTCGCGGCAGGCGGCGGCGATGGCGTCGCCGTAGGCGGCGGCGTCCGCGGACGCCTTCGGGCGGAGGACGCGCGTGGCGATGCCGGCGCGCCCCGCCCGCTCGAGCGCGAACGCCTTCGCGCGGCTCGAGGCGACGAGGGCGATGTCGATCGGGAGCCGGCCCTTCGCCCGCTCGTCGATGAAGTTCTGGAGCGTCGTCCCGCCGCCCGACACGAGGACGACGGCCCTGAGCGCGCGGTCCTCGGTCACTCCCGGATCACCTCCGCGCACCGGGCGCAGATGGGCTCATCCGGCGACGCGGCCGGCCGGCGGATCCAGCAGCGCTCGCACTTCGGGTGCGGCGACGGGGCCGCGCGCACCTTCAGGCCCGGGAAGGTCGCGCCGTCGACCGCCCCCTCGGGCGGCGCCGCCGCGCGCCGCGCCTCGGCGACGACGAGCAGCTCGCGCAGGCCCTCCTCCCCGGTCGCCTCGAGCGCCGCGACGAGCTCGGGCGGGGCCGCGGCCGGGTCCACCCACCACTCGATCGCCGCGTCCGTCGGCTCGCCGACCTTCCCCTCCTTGCGGAGCGGCTCGATCGCCCGGAGGAAGTCCTCGCGGGCGCGGAGGAGCGTGGCGAAGCGGGCGCGCAGGGCGTCGTCCTTCTCCTGCGGCCGCGGCTCGGGCCACGGCGCCAGGTGGATGCTCGACGGCTGGAGCGACGGGTCGCCGGCCCCGGCCGCCCGGACGTGGGCGGCGTGCTCGTCGTGGACCTCCTCGGCCGTGTGGACGAGGATCGGCGCCAGGAGCCGCACGAGGGTCTCGAGGACGGCCGCCAGGACGCGCTGGACGCCGCGCCGGCGCGGGTCGTCGGCCCGCTCGCAGTAGAGCGCGTCGCGGACCGCCTCGAAGTAGAGCGCCGACATCTCGACGGCGCAGAAGTCGTGGACGGCGCGGTAGACGCGGTGGAAGCGGAACTCCTCGTAGGCGCGGGTCACGTCCTCGCGCACCTGCTCGAGCTCGGCCAGCGCCCAGCAGTCGAGCGGCTCGAGCCGGACCTTCCCCTCGGTCGCCTTGAACCCGGGGAAGTCTTGGAGGTTGCCGAGGAGGAAGCGGAACGTGTTCCGGATCTTCCGGTACGCCTCGCGCATCCGCTCCATGAGCGGGTAGCTGACGGCGATGTCGTCGAAGTAGTCGACCGACGAGAACCAGAGGCGGAGGATGTCGCCCGAGAACTTCTTGAGCGCGTCCTCGAGCGAGATGTAGTTGCCGAGCGACTTCGACATCTTCTCGCCCTTCTCGTCGACGACGAAGCCGTGCGTCACGACGTGACGGAAGGGCGGCTCGCCGGTCGCGCCGATCGCCGGCAGGAGCGAGAGCTGGAACCAGCCGCGGTGCTGGTCCGTGCCCTCGAGGTAGAGGTCGCACGGGTAGCGGTCCCTCAGCTCCGGCTCCTCGAGGACGACGGCCCGCCAGCTCGAGCCCGACTCGAACCAGACGTCGAAGATGTCCTCCTCCTTGCGGAAGGCCGTGCCGCCGCACCGCGCGCAGGCGAAGCCCGGGCCCAGGATCTCGCCGGCCGGCTTCAGGAACCAGGCGTTCGCGCCCTCGCTCCGGAACACGTCGCGCACGCGGTCGACGCTCGCCTTGGTGAGCAGGACCTCCCGGCACGCCTCGCTCTCGCAGTAGAACGCCGGGATCGGGATGCCCCAGGCGCGCTGGCGCGAGACGCACCAGTCGGGCCGGTCGCGGACCATGCCCTCGATGCGGGTCCGGCCCCACTCCGGGACGAAGCGCACCTTCTCGCCGATCGCGCCGAGCGCGCGCTCGCGCAGCCCGTCGTGGTCGACGGCTATGAACCACTGCTCGGTCGCCCGGAAGATGAGCGGGCCGTGGCAGCGCCAGCAGTGCGGGTAGCTGTGGCGGATCTTCTCGTCCCTCAGGAGGACGCCGCGCTCCTTCAGGTGGGCGACGATGGCCCCGTTCGCCTGGAGCACCCACTGGCCGCGGAAGGCGTCCGGCACCTCGGCCGTGAGCTTCCCGGCCTCGTCGACCGGCGAGACGACGTCGAGCCCGCAGCGCAGCGCCGTCTCGTAGTCCTCCTGGCCGTGGCCGGGGGCGGTGTGGACGAGGCCCGTGCCGTCCTCCATCGAGACGTAGGGGGCCGTGACGATCCGGCCCTCGCCGCCGAAGGGGCGGACGTAGCGACGCCCCTCGAGGGCCGCGCCCTTCGCCGTCTCGACGACGCGGGCCGAGGCGGCGCCCACCTTCTCGAGGACCCGGTCGCGGAGCGCGGACGCGACCCAGCTCCGCTCGGGCGGGCCGCCGGCCCGCACGTACTCGACCAGCTCGTAGTCGCGGTCCTTCGCGACGGCCACGGCGACGTTGCCGAAGAGCGTCCAGGGCGTCGTCGTCCAGACGAGGAGGCCCGCGCCGGCGTCGGCGCCGGCACCGGCGCGCGCGCTCGAGCCCGCGCCCCCGTCGCCGTCCCCGTCGAGGGGAAAGCGCAGGTAGACCGAGGGGTCCTCGCGCTCCTTGTACTCGAGCTCGGCCTCGGCCAGGGCCGTCTGGTCGGCCGAGCACCAGTGGATCGGCTTGCGCCGCCGGTAGACGAAGCCCTTCTCGACGAGCCGGCCGAAGACGTCGATGACGCCGGCCTCGTACTTCGGGTCGAGCGTCAGGTACGGGTCGGCCCAGCGCCCGAAGATCCCGAGGGCCTTGAACTGGCGGCGGTGCCCCTCGATGTGCTTGACGGCGAACTCGTGGGACCGGCGCCGGATCTCGGCCTTCGGCCAGTCCTGCTTCGCCTTGCGCATCTCCGTCAGGACCCTCTGCTCGATCGGCAGGCCGTGGCAGTCCCAGCCCGGCACGTAGGGCGCGTCCCGCCCGCACATGGTCCGGTACTTGATCACGATGTCCTTCAGGATCTTGTTCATGCCCGTGCCGATGTGGAGGTCGCCCGACGCGTAGGGCGGCCCGTCGTGGAGCACGTACTTCTCGCGCCCCTCGCGCTCGCGCCGGATCCGGCCGTAGAGGTCCTCCTTCTCCCAGCGGGCGAGGAGCCGCGGCTCGAGCTCGGCCAGGTTCCCCTTCATCGGGAAGGCGGTCTTCGGGAGGAGGATCGTTTCCTTGTAGCTCTTCCGGGTCGTCATGGTCGCGTCTCAGGTCCGCAGGTACGGGTCGAGGAAGAGGCCGAGCTTGCGCCGCACGGCCGGCGCGATCGCGGCCGGGCTGGTCGCGATCGAGGTCCGGAGCGCCTCGCCGCACGCGCAGGCGCGCGGGGCCGCCGCGATCGCCGGCACGGTGCGCCGGAGCACGCGCTTCGCCCGCTCGACGTTCTCGAGGAGCGTCCGGATCACCTGCTCCGCCGTCACCGGCTCGGCGTGCGGGTGCCAGCAGTCGTAGTCCGTCGAGAGCGCGATCGTCGCGTAGCAGAGCTCGGCCTCGCGGGCGAGCTTCGCCTCCGGGAGGTTCGTCATCCCGACGACGTCCGCCGCCCACGAGCGGTAGAGGAGGCTCTCGGCCCGGGTCGAGAACTGCGGCCCCTCCATGCAGACGTAGGTCCCGCGCGGGTGGAAGCGCAGGTCCTCGGCGCGCGCCGCCTGGACCAGGGCCCCGCGCAGGTCGGCGCACGTCGGCTCGCCGAAGCCCACGTGGACGACGCACCCCTCGCCGAAGAACGTCGACGCCCGGTTGCCCTTCGTCCGGTCGATGAACTGGTCGCAGATGACGAGGTCGCCCGGCCGGATCTCGTCCTTGAGGGACCCGACGGCCGAGACCGAGATCAGCCGCTCGCAGCCGAGCGACTTGAGGGCGTAGACGTTCGCCCGGTAGGGGACCTCGGTCGGCGAGAGCCGGTGCCCGCGCCCGTGCCGGGGGATGAAGGCGACGTCCACGCCCTCGAGCCGCCCGAGGAGGACCTCGTCCGACGGCGCGCCGAACGGCGTCTCGACGCGCTCGCGCCGCTCCGCCTGGAAGCCCTCCATCTCGTAGAGGCCGCTCCCGCCCAGGATCCCTACCGGTGCCGCCACGTGGCCGTCTCCCCTCTCGTCCCTCTCGTCCCTCTCACCCCTCTCACCCCTCTCACCCCCCCTCGCTCACCCCTTCGAAGCCTTGCCCGACAGCGCGCGGGCGAGCCTCACGCGCACGAAGTCCGGCCCCAGGTCGCGGACGAGCACGCGCTTCTCGCGGCTCGTCTCGCCCGAGAGCAACGCGATCCCGGTCGGCCGCACGGCCAGCGCCACGGCGAGCGCCTCGAGGGCCGCGCCCGTCGCCCGCCCGGCTTCGGGGGGGGCCGCGACCGCGACCTTGAGGGCGCCGCCGTGGGCGCCGACGAGCCCCGTCCGGCTCGCGCCGGGCTGGACCCAGAGGCGGAGGAGCGTGCCGCCCTCGGCCGCCGACAGCTCGAGATCGCTCGCATCCTTCGCCATCGGACTCTTCTCGACAAGAGAGAAGAAAACCTACTTCTCTCCGGCTCCCAGCAACCGATCGATCCGCTCCAGCAGCTCCCGGTCCGCGTTCTTGCGCGCGAGCTCCCCGGAGCGCCGCGCCCGCTCCGTGTCTCCGAGGTCGAGGAACACGGCCGCGACCGCCAGCCGCTCGGGCGGCGACGGCCGGATCGCATCGAAGAAGCGCTCGAGGTCTCCCGGCGCCAGGTCCGCGTAGCTCTTGTCGAGCTCGATCGCCTTCTGCCGCGCCCGGAACGTCAGGCGGCGGGCGTCGGCGCTGACGGCCACGCCCTCGATCCCGCCGACGAGCGGAAGCGTCAGCTCGGGCTTCGACTGCTGGTTCACGTGGGCCTGGAGCCGCGCCATCAGCAGCTCCTGCTCGCGCACGACGAAGAGGCGCTCGTCGAGCCGCGCGCGCCCCGGCGCCGTCTTGACCGAGGGGCGGAGCTTCTCGAGCGCCGCCCGCACCTCGGCGTAGCGGAAGGCGCGGCGCGCCGCCGCGTCGTCGGCCCCGTCGACGGCCGCGAGCTCCTCCTCGATCGCCTTCGCCAGGGCGGCCTGGCGGGCGGCCTCGAGGTCGCGCGCCCTCGCCGCCACCCGGTCGCGGAGGGTCGCGACGCGCGCCGCGGCGCCGGGGAGGGCGAGGCCCTCGAGCGCGTCGACGGCCCCGGTCGCCGCCCGGACGTCGGCCTTCGCCAGGTGGGACGCGACCTCCCTCTCGGCGGCGCCGAGCGCCTCCTCGATGCGCGCCTTCACGCCCGCCCGCGCGCCCTTCGGCTCCTCGACCCGGGCCGCGGCCTTCGTCCCCTTCCAGCGGGCGGCGAAGGCGTCGACGTCGGCCAGGACCGCGGCCAGCCCCGCGGGCTTCGCCGCCTCGACCGCCGCCGCCAGGACATCGTAGGCCTGGGCCGCGTCCGCCTCGCGCTTCTCCCGCTCCCGGCGGCCGGCCTCGAGGGCCCCGATCGTCCGCGCGACGGCGTCGGCCTGCTCGCGCGCCGGCGCCTCGACCTCGGTGCCGGCGTAAGTCCTCGCGACCTCGACGTAGCGGGCGCGCGCCCCCTCGAGGTCCTCGGCGTGGTCGCGGAGGTACGTGTCCGCCGCCTCGAGCGCCGTGCGCGCGTCGGCGAGCCGCCGGCGCGCGGCCTCGGCCTCGCGGGCGCGGCGCTCGGCCGGGTCCTCGGCGCCGCGGAGCGGCTCCTCCTGGCCGGCGGCCGGCGCGCCGCCGCCGTCGTCGGCGCCCCGGTTCACCCGGCGCCCGACCTCGATCGCGGCCACGAGGGCGAGGACCGCCAGCGCGGCGCCGATCGCCAGCCGTCGCGGGCGCCCCTCGGCCCCCTCGCCGGCGGCCGTCCCTCCCGGCTCCCAGCCGGTCGGGTAGCGGTCGCCGAGGCGGTCGACCTCCTCGAGCACGGCCGCCGCGCCCGCGGGTCGGGCCGCCGGGTCCTTCTCGAGCAGGCGGGCGACCAGGGTCGCCACGCCCTCCGGCACGTCCGGGGCCGCCTGGGCGAGCGGCGCCGGCGCATCGTGGAGGTGCTTGACGATGACCTCGCGCGGCGAGGCGCCCGAGAAGGGCGGCTCGCCGGCCAGCATGTGGTGGAGCGTCGCCCCGAGCGAGTAGAGGTCGGCCCGGTGGTCCACCTTCCGCCCGAGCGCCTGCTCGGGCGCGATGTAGAGCGGCGAGCCGGCGATCCCCTCGGTCTCGGCGGCCGTGTCGAGCAAGCCTTCCGGGACCGGGTCGAGCCCGCTCTCCGAGCCCGCGCCGGGGCCCGGGCTCGCGCTCGCGCCCGCGCTCGACCCCGCGCTCGCGCCGGGGCCCGCATCCGGCCCGAGCCGCCTGGCGATGCCGAGGTCGCCGATCTTGGCCACGCCCTCGGCGTTGACCATGAGGTTCGCCGGCTTGATGTCGCGGTGGACGATCTTCTGCCGCTCGGCGTACTCGAGGCCGCGAAGGGCGTCGGCGGCGATCTCGAGCGCCCGGCCGACGGGGATCGGCCCCTCGCGGAGCGCGTCCTCGACGCTCCCGCCCTCCATGTACTCCATGGAGAAGAAGTAGGTGCCGCCCTCCTCGCCGACGTCGTACACCTGGACGACGTTCGGGTGGTTCAGGCGCCCCGCCGCCCGCGCCTCGGAGAGGAACTGCTCGACGCGGCGCCGGTCGCGCACGAGCTCCGGGGCGAGGATCTTCAGGGCCACGTCGCGGTCGAGCGAGAGCTGGCGCGCCTTGAAGACCGTGCCCATGGCCCCGCGCCCGATCCGCCGCTCGATCCGGTAGCCGCCGACCGTGCGCCCCGCGAGCTCCCCGCCCTTCTCGAGCTCGACCGTCTCGTGGTGGACGTACGAGATGAGCGTCGAGCCGATCTGGACCTTGGCGTCGGGGGCGAGGTCGCGCCAGCCGTCGCCGCGCACGCGCGCGCCGTCGAGGTACGTCCCGTTCGACGAGCCGAGGTCGCGGAGGGAGGCGCTCCCGTCGGCCTCGACCTTGACCTCGCAGTGGCGGCGGCTCGCCATGACGTCGCGGATGCGGAGGTCGCAGCTCGCCTCGCGGCCGATGACGGCCACGCCCGGGACGCTGAGCTCGAGGGTCGTGCCCTTGTCCTTCCCGCGCTCGACGAAGAGGGCCGGCATGCGAGGGCGCCCCTGACCGGCCTCAGAGCAGCCCGGTGAAGAGGGCCGACCCGACGCGGACGTCGGTCGCGCCCTCCTCGACGGCGATCTCGAGGTCGCCCGACATGCCCATCGACAGGCGGTCGAACGGGGCGAGGCCCGGGACGCGAGCCCGCGCCTCCTCGAGGAGCTCGCGGAGCCGCCGGAAGACGGGGCGGGCCAGGCGATCGACGGCCGCCTTGTCCCCGGCCGCCGGCGCCATCGTCATGAGGCCGAGCGGCTCGAGGACGGCCGCGCGCGCGCCGAGCCGCGCAAGGAGCGGGAAGAGCTCCGCCTCGCCGACCCCGCCCTTCTGCGGCTCGCCGCCCACGTTCACCTCGACGAAGACCTGCAACCGTGAAGGCCCGCGGCCGGCCTCGATCTCGACGGCGAGCGCCTCGAGCAACCGCTCGGAGTCGAGGCTGTGGAGCGCCGACGCCCGGTTGAGGCACGCCCGCGCCTTGTTGCGCTGGAGGTGCCCGACCATGTGCCAGCGCGGCCGCAACCCGCGTCCCTCGAGCGCCGCCGCGACCGTCTCGAGGCGCTGGACGCGGCTCTCGCCCAGGTCCTCGACCCCGAGCCCGACGAGCGCCGCCGCGAGGTCGGGCGGCGCCGTCTTCGTGATCGCGACGAGCCGCACGCCCGAAGGGTCGCGACCGGCGCGCCCGGCCGCGCGGGCGATCCGCTCCCGGACCGCGGCCAGGTGGATTGAGAGCGTGGCCCGGACCCGAGCCTCGTCCATCGGCAAAGCGCCGCATTTTACGTCCGGGAGGGGGCTTCTTGCAAGCGCGGGGCGCGAGGGGTGGTCCGGCGCCCTCTCACTCGAGCTCGCACCTCTTCAACATCTTCTGCAGCCCGTAGCGCGAGACGCCGAGCAGCCGCGCCGCCTGGCTCCGGTTCCCCCCGGTCCGGTCGAGGGCCGCCTTCAGGATGCGCCGCTCGGCCCGGAGCCGGGCCAGGCGGAGCGCGCTCTCGTCGAGCGTCTCGACGTCCGCCTCCGCCGCCCGCGGCCGCGTCCGGACGTGGGCCGAGAGGTCGGCGACCTCGATCCGCCGGTCGGCCAGGATCGCGAGCCGCCGGACCTCGTTCTCGAGCTCGCGGATGTTCCCGGGCCACGGGTAGCGGGCGAGGGCCTCGAGGACGCCGGGACCGAGCGTGCGCCTCGGCTTCCCGGCCTCGGCCGCGATGCGCCCGAGGAAGTGGTCGACGAGCGCCGGGATGTCCTCCGGCCGCTCGCGCAGCGGCGGGACGCGGAGGCTGACGACGTTCAGGCGGTAGTAGAGGTCCTCGCGGAACTTCCCCTCGCGCACGGCGTGACGGAGGTCGTGGTGCGTGGCGGCGATGATCCGGACGTCGACGCGGCGCGTGCGCGTCCCGCCGACCGGCCGGATCTCGCCGTTCTGGAGCGCCCGCAGGACCTTGCCCTGCATGGCGAGGCTCATGTCGCCGATCTCGTCGAGGAAGAGCGTGCCGCCGTCGGCGATCTCGAAGAGCCCGCGCCGGTCGGCGACCGAGCCCGTGTACGCGCCCCGCCGGGCCCCGAAGAGCTCGGCCTCGAGCAGGCTCTCGGGGACGGCCGCGCAGTTCTCGGCGACGAACGGCCGCCCCCGCCGCGGCCCGTGGAAGTGGACGGCGCGGGCGACGAGCTCCTTCCCCGTGCCGCTCTCGCCCTCGACGAGGACGGGGAGGGCGCAGTCGATCACCCGGTCGACGAGCTGGAGGAGCGCGCGCATGGGCGCGCTCCGGCCGACGATCGAGGCGTACGCGTGCCGGAGCGGCCGGCCGCCGTCGCGCGCGGCCGCGTCCCGGTCCGTGTCGAGGGTGCGCCGGATGGCGCGGAGCTCGCCCTCGGTCACGCGCAGGCGGACGCGCAGGCGGGCGTTCAGGTGCTCGACCTGCTCGCGGGCGCGCCCGTTCTCCTCGAAGAGCCGCGCGTTCTCGAGGGCGATCGCCGCCTGGTCCGCGAAGGCCTGGATCGCGCGCACGGGCTCGCGCCCGAACGCCCCGACCCGGTAGCGGTGGTCGAGGTAGAGGACGCCGACGGCCCGCCCGCGCGCGAGCAGCGGGACGCAGCAGACCGACGACAGGCGCAGGTCGGCGACGCTCGCGAAGCGGCGGAACGGCTCCTCGCGGAGGGCGTCGGAGGCGATCACGGGCGCGCCCGTCCGCAGCGCCTCGCGCGCGATCGAGGCCGAGACCTTGAGCTTCGCCCGGGAGACGTCCTCGCGGTCGAGGTTGCGCCCGAGCTCGAAGCGGAGGCGCCCGCCCTTGCCGACGAGCAGGAGGAAGCCGCGCTCGGCGCCGGCGAGCGCGATCGCCGAGTCCATGACGAGGTCGAGGAGGCGGCGGCGGTCGAGCTCGGAGACGAGGGCCTTGTTGACGGCCAGGATCGCCTCGGCGAGCCGCGCGCCGGCCGGCTCGGCGGCGACCGGGATGGCGGCGAGCACTTGCGGGGCGAGGAGGGCCGACGGCGAGGGCGCGCGCTCGAGGCCGGAGACGGCCGGCGGCCTAGGCGAGGGCCCGGACGGGGCCAGGGGCAGGGGATCGGACGGCGGCAGGGGATCGGAGGGGGGCGGCGGCTCGGGATGGGTGTGGGGAGGCGGCGGGAGCGCCGGCGCCGCCTCGGCCGCCGAGAGCGTCGCCCGGACCTCGGGGAGGGCGACGAACCGGGGCTCCGCTCCGGGCGGGAGCCGGTCGATGATCCCGCGCAGGACCGAGGCCGCGCGGGTCGCGTAGCTGCGGGCGACGCCGTCCTCGCCGAGCGCCCGCGACGCCCGGGCGAGGCCGACGTAGACGCGCCAGCGGAGCGGGCGGTCCTCGTCCTCGGGGACCGAGGCCAGGGCGCGGAAGAACCGCTCGCGCGCCGCCTCCGCGTCCCCGGCGACGAGGGCGAGCAGGCCCGAGAGCCAGCGCCCGATCCCGCGGAGGTCGCGCGAGCCGAGCGTCCGCGCGATCTTCCGGGCGCGGGCGAGCGCGTCCTCGGCGGCCGCGCGGTCGCCCGCCTCGAGCGCGACCTCCGCCCGCTCGAGGAGGGCGACGGCCCGGTCGACGCCCGGCAGCTCGTCGCGCCGCTTCTCGATCGCCCGGTCGAGCGCGGCCGCGGCCCCGTCCAGGTCCCCGCGCGCCCGGAGGCACCGGGCCCGCACCTCCTCGCGCTCGGCGACGAGCGAGGGGAGCGTGGCCGAGGCCGAGGCGAAGCGGTCGGCGGCCTCCGCGGCGACGCGCTCGGCCGCGTCGACGTCGCCCATGAAGGCGGCCGCGGCCGCGAGCCCGAGGAGCGCCTTCGCCTCCTGGATCGGCCGGTGCACGCGGCGCGTCGCCTCGAGGCTGGCCTCGAAGCTCGAGACGGCCTCGGCGCCCTCGCCGCGCCTGAGGGCGACGAACCCGAGGTTGAGGAGGCACATGGCCTCGGCGGCGGGCTCGCCGGCGCTCGCGTGGAGCTCGCGCGCCTCGCGGTAGCGGCCGGCCGCCGCCCCGTACCGGCCGCGGTCCCAGAGGAGGCCGCCCTGGTTGTTGAGGATGTTCGCGCGCCACCCGACGAGGCCCGATCGGGTCGACAGGACGAAGGCGCGGGCGAGGAGCCGGCGCGCCGTCTCAGGGTCGCCCGCGCGGCGGGCGATGCGCCCGAGGTTGGCCGTCCCCTGGACGATCCCGATCACGTCGTGGAGCTTGCGGTAGATCCCGAGCGCCGCCTCGAGATGCAGACGCGCCTTGTCGACGTTCTTCCTCGCGTCGTAGACGGCGTGGAGGGTGTTGTGCACCTCCGCGAGCACTGCGCCCGGCGGCTCGCCCTCGAGGGCCTTGAGGGCTCGCCGGCAATGGCCGAGCGCGGCCTCGGGGTCGTCACGCCGGTAGGCGAGCCAGCCGAGCCGGTTGAGGGCGTCGGCGCGGACGATGGAGGCGAGCCCGCCGTGGCCGGCGGAGACGTCGGCGAGCGCCCGCTCGAAGGCGTCGCGGGCGAGCTCGAGCTCGCCGCGCGCCGTGAGGGCGGCGCCGATCCGGCAGCGGATGCGGGCGCGCGCGACGGCGGCGTCGGCGCCCTCGCGGACGAGGAGGTCGAGGGCGCAGCGATAGTGGGCCTCGGCCTCGGCGGGCCGCGCGACCTCCTCGAGGCTGCCGATCGCCTCGAGCAGCCGTGCTCGCCCGGCCCGGTCCTCGGGCGGGGCGATGGCGAGGGCGAGGCCGAGCAGCTCGCGCGCCCGCTCGGTCCCGGCGCCGGCGCGGAGCTCGATCCCCACCTCGAGGGCCGCTCGATAGGCGCGCTCGCGGTCGGAGCCGGCGAGGAGGTGGGCGACGACGGCCACGCGCGGCGCGCCGGCGTCGGCGAGGGCCCGGGCCGCGCGGTCGTGGACCCGGCGGCGCTCGTCCTCGGCGAGTCCCTCGTAGATCGCCTTGCGGATCGACTCGTGCGCGAACGCCACCCGCGGGCCGGCGGCGTGGGCGGGAGGGGCGGGAGGCGGCGCGGCCCCGCCCCCGGGCGCCGGCCCGGCCCCGGCTCCAGGCCCGTGGCCGTTCCCGTTCCCCTGCCCTTGTCCGTTCCCGTTCCCGTTCCCCCGCCCGTTCCCGTTCCTGGCTCGCGTTCCCGGCCCGGCAGGCGGCGCGGCCGGGGCCGCGACCGGCCAGACGTACGGCCCGGGACGCGCGGGTCGGTCCTCGGTCTCGAGGCGCGCGAGGCGGTCGCGAAGGAGGCCGCCCAGGGCGACGTCGAAGGCCTCGCCCTCGAGGCCGGCGACCGTCCGGAGCCGGGCGAGCGCCGGGGGCGCCTCGAAGGCCGCGAGCGCGGCCGCGAGCGCCCGGGCGTCCGGCTCGAGGGCGGCGAAGCGCTCGAGCGCCCGCTCGGCGAGGGCGCGCGGCGGGCGGGCCCGCTCGAGCCGCTCGAGGTCGAGGCGGAAGGCCCCCTCCTGGTAGGGGATCGCGCCTTCCTCGACGAGGTCGTGGACGAGCTCCTCGACGGCGAGCGGCAGGCCGCCGACCTCCTTCTCGATCCGCTGGGCCGCCTCGCCGACCGTCGTCCGCCAGGCCGTCGCGTCGGCGGCGTCGGGCCCCGGCCGGCCGAGCATGCCCTCGACGAGCTGGCCGATGGCGTCGGCGGCGAGGGGCCCGAGCTCCAGGTCCTCGAGCCCCGACGTCGCCCGCGCGGCCGCGAGCGCCTGGGCGAGCGGGGCCGGGGGGGCGGGGGCCTTCTCGAGCGCGAGGACGATGACGGCCCGGCCCTTCGCCCCGTGCGCCGCCACGCGGCCGGCGAGGCGGGCGGCGAAGGCCGCCCCGTCGGACCCGGAGAGGCCGAGGTCGTCGAGCGCGAGGACGACGGGCGACTGGACGGCGAGGTCGAGGAGCGCGTCGGCGAGCCGCTCGCCGAGGGTCTCGGCCCGGCTCGGCCCCCGCGGCCCCGCGACGGGCGGCGTGTCCCGGGCGACGCCCGGCCGGCCGGCGCCATCCGGAGCCGGGCCCACCGCGCCCGCGCTCTCGCGGGCGATCGCCCCGAGCGAGGCGGCGATCCGCGACCCGGGTGGGGCGAGGGCGAAGAGCTCGCGGCGGACGGCCTCGGGGGCGGCGAGCCCGTCGCCGGCCGAGACCTCGACGAACCGGATGGAGCGGAGCTGGATCTCGTGCTTCGCCTCGCGGAGGAGCCGCGTCTTGCCGCTGCCCGCTTCCCCGCGAAGGACCACGACGCGCGCCCCCGGCTCGCCACGGGCGGCGCGCGAGGCCGCCTCGAGGAGGGCTTGCCGTTCGGCGTCGCGCCCGACGAGGGGCGGCGCGAGCGCGAGCCGCGGCCGCGGAGCGGCCGGCGGGGCGCGCGGGCCGGCGGCCTCGACCGCCCGGCCGGCGAAGAGCCGGAGCGCGCGGACCGCCTGGGCCGCGCTGGCGAAGCGCTCGGCCGGCGACTTCCGGAGGAGGGTGAGGATCACCTTCTCGAGCGCCGGCGGGACGGCCGGGTTCAGGCGCGACGGCGGCGCGGGCTCGGCCTCGAGGTGGGCCCTGAGGATGGTCGCGTCGTCGGCGCCCGCGAACGGCGGCCTCCCGGCGACGGCCTCGTAGAACGACGCCCCGAGCGAGTAGAGGTCGGCGCGGCGGTCGACCGGGTCGCCGCGGACGACCTCGGGGGCCATGTAGGCGACGGTGCCTCGCGGCGCGGCGAGCGGCTGGCCGGCGCGGTCGCTGGCGAGCCCGAAGTCGAGGAGCTTCGCCCGGCCGCGCGGGCCCGGCTCGACGCGGATGTTGGCCGGCTTGACGTCGAAGTGGATGAGCCCGTGGGCGTGGACGTGCTCCAGGGCCTCGGCGACCTCGGCCAGGACCTGGTGGAGGCGCTCGAACGCGGCCGGGCCGGCGTCGGGCCGGCGGCAGGGGGCGGCGGCGGCGACGAGGTCCTCGCCCTCGACGGCGTCGGCCGTGTAGTAGACCTCGGCGCCGCCGCCCGTCGCCCCGAAGTCGTGGACGGCGACGAGATGGGGATGCCGGAGGCGGGCGAGCGTCCGGAACTCGGCCCGGAACGAGTGGAGGCGGGCCTCGCCGCCGGCCGCCGCCGAGGAGACGATCTTCAAGGCGAGGCGGCGCCCGTGCCGGAGCCCGTCCTCGACGAGGAGGACCGAGCCCGAGGCCCCTTCCCCGAGCCGGCCGACGACCCGGTAGCGCCCGTCGATCGTGCGCCCGCTCACGGCTGCCGCCCGAGCAGGAGCGCGGGCCTCCCGCTGCCGCAGGCGACGAAGACGTCGCCGCGGCCGTTCCCGTCGAGGTCGGCGACCACGATGCCCACGGGCTGCGGCGGCGCGAAGCTCGCGGGGAGGACGGAGGTCGCGTCGATGAAGCCGCCGCGCCGCGACCGGAGGAGGAGGAGGCGCGCGCCGCCCGGGCCGACGGCGATGACGTCCGGGAGGCCGTCGGCATCGAGGTCGCCGACCGCGACCTCCTCGAGCGTCGAGGGGAGGGCGAGCCCGGCCGGCACGACGGCGGCGGTCGCGTTCGTGAACGGCCCGAGGCCGTTGTTCTGGACGACCACGAGCGACGTCCCGCTGCCGGCGCCGACGAGGACGATGTCCGGGAGCGAGCTGCCGGTCAGGTCCCCGAGCCGCGCGCTGCGCAGGTCGATGGGCGCGGGCGGCGCGAGGGCCGTCCGCTCGGCGAACGTCCCCGAGCCGTCGTTGACGAGGGCGAGGCAGGTTCCGCCCGAGACGAGGACGACGAGGTCCTGGTCGCCGTCGCCGTCGAGGTCGCCGGCTTGCAGGTCGAGCGCCTCGAGGGCGCGGGCGGGCAGCCGCCCGGCGGAGGCATCGCGGAAGCGGCCGGCCCCGTCGTTCAGGTAGAGCTCGAGGGGCGCGCCCCGGTTCGCGACCGCGATGTCGGGCGCGCCGTCGCCGTCCAGGTCGACGAAGGCGCAGCCTCTCGAGTCGCGGTGGACGAGCGGGATGTCGGCCGAGGCGTCGGCGAAGGCGGGGCCGTCGTTCCGGAGGAGGAGGTCGGGCGAGGGGAGGAGCGTCACCTCGAGCTTCGGACGCTTGGTAGCGTTGGCGTCCTCCTTCGCGGACACGCTGATGTCCATGAAATCGACGCCGTCCGAGCGCCGGAAGGTGAGGCCGAAGTTGGGGAAGGTCCCGTCGGCCCAGCCGCGGACGAGGGGCGAGATGTCGAGCGAGCGCGTCTGGCCCGTCAGCGCGTCGGGGATCGTGAACGTCGTGATAGCCGTGGCGTCGCGGGGGAAGGGCTGCGCCGGGGCGAACCAGAGGTTCCAGGTGACCGTCGCCTCGACGAAGTCGCGGTCGACGTTCCGGTAGACGCCGAACTGGCCGCCCTGGCGGGCGGGCCCTTGATGGAAGAGGTCGAGCCGGCCCCCGCCGACCGGAATGCCCGAGGGGAGCTGGGCGAGATCGAACTTGAGCAGGCCTTCGGAGTGGCTCGCCGAGCGGAAGCTCATGAGACGCGCCGCGGGCAACACCAGACTGGCCACGCTGCCGTCGGCGACCTCGGCATCGGCGACCGGCGTGAGGACCTGGGCGGCGGTATGGGGACCGGTGGCGACGAAGACCTCGAGGTCGCCGTCGCCGTCGGCGTCCGCGACGGCGGCCGCCTGGCCGAGACCGTCGAGCGGTGGCAAGGAGGCAGGGGGAGCGTCGATGAAGCCCGCGACCCCATCGTTCAGCAGGAGACGGTCCGGGCCGTCACCGGGGAGGTAGAGGTCGAGGTCGCCGTCGCCGTCCGCGTCGAAGGCGACGACGTTGCGAGGACTGCCGGGAGCCTGGCCGATGCGACCCGAGACGTCGTCGAAGGCGGGAAGCGCCGACGAGACCGTGAGGCTGACACCGCCCCCGCCTCCGCCGCTGCAACCCACCGCCGCCGCAATCAAGAGGGCCAGGACGAGGACGAACCGAGAAGACACCCCCCTCTCCTCCGTGCGCCCGAGGACCCCTGCCTACGGAAGTTTATGGCGCTCTGGAGAAGAAATCAACCTCGGCGAAGACGGTCGTCTGGATCAGTTCGTCACGTTCGTGGTGGCGGTGCCCATGTTGCAGCTCCAGTCGTCGAGGGAGAGGAAGTCGATGGCCCAGACGATGACGTCGCCATTCACGAGCCCCGCCGAGCCCGAGATGGTCACGTCGTAGCGGATGTCCCAGCTCGTCGAGCCCATGGCGTAGACGGTCCGGCTCGTGATCGTGCAGGGCAGGAGCTGCGGGGGATTCCGGTACTGGGCGACCCAGTAGTCCTCGAACTCCGCCATGTTGTGCGCGTGGCCCCAGATCGTGACGTACTGCGTGGACTTCGAGAACGACCCCGGAGCGTGCACGATGGCGTGCGGGCCGGGCCCGATCGGCTCCGAGTCGCCGCCGCCCTTGATCGGGACGCTCATGACCTTCGCCGGCGCGAACGCGAGCAGCAGGGCGATGGCGCAGAGCACGACGACGACCGTCTTTGCCTTCATGGGATCCCCTCCCCAAGGGCACCGCCGTACTCCCGCGACCCCGCAGGCCGACCGGTGCGTACCTCTTCCGGGCACAACCGCCGGTCCGGAACCCCGACGGGCCGGCGGAAGGGCACAAGCTCTTACGACAAAGCGGCTTTTAGGCGGTGCGCGGCGCCCCGCAACGCTGTGGCGTTCGGCAACGCTCGCTGGCAGAGTGCCAATCCTCGTTGGCATGACCGGGAACCGGATGGGGCCCGGGACCGCCGGCCCGGGAAGCGAGAGCCCTCGCTTGGCGCGCATGTTCCGGTCATTCGCGCCGGCGCCGTCCGGATCGGCCCCCGGTTTGTATCGTCCCGGGGGCGGCCCGAGCGAGGGCCGTTTCCATGGTGGATCTCGAGAGCGGGACGGCGACGGGGCCCGGCGCCAGCGGCGCCCACCGCCGCGTCATCATCGCCGACGACGAGCCCCGCATAGGCCAGCTCGTCCAGCGGGTCTGCCAGTCGATGCTCGGCTATCCGTGCGACGTCGCCCCGACCGTGCAGGAGGCCCTCGACCGCATCGAGGCCGGGAAGGACGCTTACTGCGCGCTCCTCGCCGACATCCGCATCCCCGAGGGCGGCGCGCGCTGGCTCCTCCGCGAGCTCGAGGCCCGCGACCACCCGCTCGTCGAGCGCACGATCTTCCTCGCCGGCTACCCGCTCGACATCGCGGACGACCCCTACCTCCTCGGGCTCGGCCGCCCGCTCCTGGCCAAGCCCTTCTCCCTCCAGGAGCTGCTCGGGGCGCTGAACGCGCTCGGGCTGTCGCCGCAAGCGACCCGGCCGCCCGGGACATCGCCTTCCCCCTGAGTTGACCCGATCTCGGGCCGGTCATAGGATAGCCCTGCACCTTTCGGCGGAGGTCCGAGGTCATGAGGCGACGTCTCGCGTCCGCCCTCGCGGCGGTCGGCTGGCTCGTGGTGTCATCCGTCGTGGGCCTGGCCGACGACCGGCCGCAGGGAGGCGGCGGGGGCGGGGGCGGGGGCGACGACGGAGCCCCGCGCGAGGGCGCGGCCGACCGCCGGCCGCTGCCCGCCTGGCTCGAGCCGCTGAGGACGTCGTCGCTCTTCATGCCGCTCGAGGCGACGGGCGTCCTCGACTTCCGCGCCCGCGCGCCCGAGCTCGACGGGCGCGGCACGCTCGTGGCGATCGTCGACTCGGCCATCGACCTCGCCCACCCGTCGCTCCAGGTGACGACGACCGGCGCCCCGAAGATCGTGGACGTCCGCGACTTCTCGGAGGCCTGCGTCGTCGAGGTCGAGCGCGAGGTCGACCCCGCGCGCGACCTCGCCCCCGACGGGACGGTCGAGTCGCCGGCGGGCGGACGCGTGAAGGTCGCCGGCATCCCCGCGCGCCGCCTGCGTCTCGGCGTCCTCCGGGAGGAGCAGGCGATCTTCACCGCCATGCCCGACCTGAACCGCGACACCCCCGAGGCCCCGCCCGGGCGCCCGGCCCTGGGCGAGCCGCGCCCGGTCCCGGCCCCGGCCGACGTCCACGACCTCTTCGACGTCGTCCTGGCCGAGGTCGACGACCCGGCCGCGCCCGGCGGGACCACCTGGGCCTGCTACGTCGACTGCGACCAGGACGGCGACCTGGCCGAGGAGCCGCCGCTCCGCGACTACGCCGAGCGCCGCGACTGGCGCTCGTTCTCGAGCGACGGGACGACGGCCTTCTGCGTCAACGTCGAGCCGGGCGGCCGCCGCGTCCGCTTCCTCTTCCCGCACGACGGCCACGGGACGCACGTGACGGCGATCGCCGCCGGCCACGACCCGACGGGCGTCGGCTTCGAGGGGGTCGCGCCCGGGGCCCAGGTCATCTTCCTCAAGATCGGCGGGGCGAGCTCGCGCGGCGCGTCGGCCACGGGCGACGCCATGATGCGGGCGATCCGCCACGCCGCCGAGCGCGGCGCCGACGTCGTCAACATAAGCTACGGCGGCCGCGACGTGATCGTCGACCAGGACAACTTCGCCGCCGCCTTCCTCCAGGCGCTGATCGAGCGCCACGGCACGGCCGTCGTCTTCTCGGCCGGCAACAACGGCCCCGGGCTCGCGACCGTCAACCGCTGGATCGCGCCGGCCGACGCCATCGGCGTCGCCCGCGTCGACCTGAGGGAGTCGACCGCCGCCCAGGCCGGGTTCACGGGGCTCGCCGAGGACGTCGTCTCGATCTCGTCCTCGCGCGGACCGACGGAGGACGGGCACCGAGGGGTGACGGTCGCCGCCCCGGGCATGGCCGTCACGGCCGTGCCGCTCGTGTTCGGCGGCTACGACCTGAAGGGCGGGACGAGCATGGCGGCGCCGAGCGTGACGGGCGGCGTCGCCCTCCTCGTGGGCGGCGCGCGCCTGCGCGGAACGTGGCCCGAGACGCGCGACCTTCCGGCGGGCGCGCCCCACGCGAGGCTCCGCGTCCTCAAGCTCGCGCTCGAGCGCGGGGCCGTGCCGCTCCCCGGCTACTCGCCCCTCGACCAGGGGAGCGGCCTCTTGGACGTCGACCGCGCCTTCGCCGTCCTCGAGCGCGTCCTCGGGCGGCGCGGGCGGGAAGCGGCGCCGGCAGCCGAGCCGCGCGAGTCGGGGGGCGGCGGGGCGGAAGGAGCAGGAGCCGGAGCCGGAAGAGGGACCGGAGAACGACGCGAGAGCCTCCCTCTCCCCCTGGGAGAGGGTCGGGGTGAGGGCGGTCCGGACGACGGCGGACGGACCGAAGCCGGAGGCCCCTCGACCCCGCCCGCTCCGCCCCCCGCGCCCGGTCCGATCGGCGTCGGCGCCGGGGTCCTCCGGGGCCCGGCGGCCCTGCTCGCGCGCGGGGGCGCGCCGCAGCCGATCTACCGCGTCGAGTGCGACGCCGCCTACCACCGCCAGCCCGAGCGGCCGGCGCGCGGCCTCGTCGTCCGCGCCGGCGTGCGCCAGGTCGACCGCGTCCGCTTCTTCGTCCGCCCCGAGTTCCCCGAGGGAACGCCGCGCGCCGTGCGCGCCTCGACGGTCGGGCGCTTCCGCCTCCGCTCGACGGTCCCGTGGCTCAAGCCGAGCCACGGCGACCGCCCGGCGCTCGAGGGCGACGCCTCGCCGCCCCGCGAGTACGTGTGGGTCCCGGGCGAGCAGGGCGGGGCCGTCGCCGTCACCATCGACACGGCCGCTCTCGCGCCCGGCTGCCACTACGGCGAGGTCGTGGCCACGCCCGTCGCCGACGGCGGCGCCGAAGACGCCGTGCCGGCCTTCGTCCTCCCGGTGACCTACGTCGTCCCGGTGAGCTTCCCGGCCGATCGGGGCCACGTCTTCGAGACGACGTTCGACGGGCTGACGGCCGCCGCCCACCGCCGCATCTTCCTCGACGTCCCGGCCGGAGCGACGGGCCTGCGCGTCTCCCTCCGCTCGCCCGACCTCCACGCGAACGCCCTCCTCTACGCGTTCTCGCCGCACGGCGACGAGCTCGCGTCGGTCGGCATCGACCCCGTGCGCGCGCCCGCGGCCGCGCCCGAGGACGGCCGCGTCGCGTTCCTCTGCGAGGAGGGCCCCGGCGTCTACGAGCTGGTCCTCGTCGGCCGCGTCTCGGCCCGCGGGCCGTTCCGGGCGACCGTGCGCGCCGAGCCGGTCGGGGTCGTCCCGGTCCCGGGCGACGCCTTCGTCTTCGACGGCCGGGACCGCCGCGCCGAGGCGCGCCTGGCGAGCCCGTTCGGCACGATCGCCGGGGCGCGGCTCGAGGCCCAGGCGACCGAGCTCGTGCGCGCCCGCCGCGACATCGACGCCCCGGGGCAGGACGCGGTCGAGATCCCCGTGGTCGCCCCGCCCGGCGTGTCGCGGGTGCACCTCCGGTTCACGCTCCGCGACGCCTCCTTCTTCCGGTTCCGGCTCGCCGGCCTGCGCGCGCGCGTGCAGGACGAGCGCGGGCGCGTCGTCGCCGGCGGCATCCTCTCGCGCAACGCGCTCGTCCCCGAGGAGGAGGAGGCCGACGTCACCATCGGCATCGACGCGCCCGGCGTCTACCGCGTCGTGGTCGAGCGCATGCCGATGAAGGAGTGGTTCGGCTTCCCCGCCCCGGGCGCCCGCATCGAGCCCGCCTGGCTCGCCGACGCGCCGCCGCTCCAGTTCTCGGTCGAGGAGCGCCACGTCCTCGAGCGGCCGCTCGCCCTCGAGGCGAACGGGCTCCGCGGCCTCGTGCCTCCGCTCCTCGCCCACCGGGTCGTCCTCAAGGCGCCGGACGCCCCGACGGACCGGCCCTTCTCCTACACGGGCTTCGTCGGCGTCCTCCGCCTCCGCGACGGCGCCGGTCCGGTCGTCGAGATGCCGCTCAGGGGCGGGTTCCCGGCCCCGCGGTCGGCGGCGTCGGCGCGCCGCTCGTGGATCGACGCGCGCGAGCGCGAGATCGAGGACGCCCGCACCGAGCTCGCCCACGCCGTCGCCGACCAGGTCCGCTACGGGCGCACGCGCCACGACGAGCGGGCGAAGAGGGCGCGCGCCCAGCTCGAGCGCCTCGCCGACCGCCCCGACCTCCACTGGCTCGCCCGCGGCCTCGCGGCCGAGATCGACGACGCCGTCGCCCCGGGCGGCCCGGAGGCGGCGGAGAAGGCCCGGAAGGCGGCCCTCGAGGACCGGGCCCGGCTCTTGCGCCTCGCCGCCTTCCACGCCCGGGCGGGCGACGCCCGGCCGTACGCCCGCGCCGCCCGCGCGGCTCACGTCGACGGGCGCCGCGACCTCGGGCGGCGGGTGCGCGACGCGCGGGCCGCGCTCCCGGGCGGCCGCGACCCCGCCCCGCTCGGCAAGGCCGTGAAGGCGCTCCAGGACGCGAGGTCGGCCGACGACCGGGCGGCCATCGCGGCCGCGCTCGACCGGGCGCTCTCCCCTCTCCTCGAGCGCCGGCCGGACCGGTGGTTCGCGCCGCTCGACGACCTCGTCCGCCGCCGCGACGACGTCGCCCGCCGCACGTTCGACGAGGGGCTCGGGCGCTACCACCGCGACCCGCTCGAGGCCACGCTCGCGCGCCTCGGGCTCGGGGCGCGGGCCGAGACGCTCGACCGCCTCGTCAACGCGGCGATCGCGACGAGCGCCGAGGCCGCGCCCGTCCTCGAGGGCGAACGGCCGCTCCTCCGTCTGATCGCCGCGCTGGCCGAGGAGGACGGGGGCGGGACCGATGACAAGGGCGGGAAGGACGGCGACCGGGGGGGCGAGAAGGAGCCGCCGGCGCTCGAGGCCGGGGCGCTCGAGGCGCGGCTGCGCGAGGCGGTCGCGGCGCTCGGACTCGACGCGGCGGCGGTGCGGCTCGAGATCACGGACCTCCCGGAGCCGGCGCCGGCCGAGGACGACGAGGGCCAGGACGAGAAGAAGAAGGACGAGAAGGAGAAGGACGAGAGGGAGAAGGAGAAGGCGGAGAAGGAGAAGAAGGAGAAGGAGAAGGAGAAGGAGAAGGAGAAGGCGCGGAAGGCGAGACCGAAGCCGCGCGCCGCCGCCTGGGTCGCCGACCGGGGCACGGAGACGGAGGCCGCGGACGTGCGGCTCGTGATCCGGATCGCCCCCGGGACGCCGCCCCGCGCCTTCGCGCCGGTCCTGGCCGAGGCCGCCGCCGAGGCGTGGCTGCTCGCGGCGCTCCGCACCCGGGCGACGATCGACCGGGAGTGGCCCGACGACCCCGTGGCCGAGGGCCTGCGGCGCGCGGTCGTGAAGCGGCTGGCGGCCGCGCTCGGGGCCGACGCACCCGACGAGAAGGGGCGGCGGCGCGCCGCCCTCGCCCTCAGGCGCGACGCCCTCGCGGTCCTTCTCGGGGCGCGCCTCGCGCCGGGCGCGCCGCCGGATGCGGCCTGGGGGGCCGCCTTCTCGGTCGTCTTCGGGGGCCGCACCCCGTCTCCGGTCCTCGAGGAGCGCGGCTACGGCCTCGACGAGACGCTGCTCGCGGGCTTCGAGGAGGCGCTCGAGCGGCTGGCCGCGAACGCCGCCGAGCGGGCGGCGGCGGCGGCGCTCGAGTCCGGGACGAAGCTCCCGGCCCTGCTCGAGCAGGCGGGGCTCGTCGAGGGGCTCGCGGGCGACCGCGGCCGGCGCGGGGCCCTGCTCCTCGGGCCGCTGGCGCCGCCGTCCGGGCCGGCGCCGACGCCGGCGCCGGCGAGGCGAGAGCTCTTCTAGCATGCGCGCCATCGGCGGCCGCCTCGGCCTCCTGCTCGCGGCCCTCGCGCTCCTCGCGCCCTTCCCGGGGGGCTGCCGGCACCGTGTATGGATCGACCGGTTCCCGACCGTCGCGACCGACGGCTCGGGGACGGTCGGGCTCGAGCCGGTCCTGCTCGTCTGGAAGGCGCGGCCGGTCCCGGAGGCGGACGCGGCGGCGGCCATCGACGCGCGCCGCTTCGAGGGCCAGGCCCTCGCCCTCGGCCTCGACGCCGCGTCCCAGCAGGCGGCCTGGCCGGCGGTCGGCCCGATCCGCGCCGAGGCCCGGCCGGCTCCGTCGGCGGGCGGGCCGTCCCTGCGCCTCGCGGTCGCCTTCGCCCTCGACGGGCGCCCTTACGCCCTCGCCGGCGTCCTCCCCGAGCGCCACCGGGACGAGAAGGTCGTCCTCGGGCTGCACGCCGTCCCGCGCGAGCTCGCCCGCGCTTCCCTCGCCGACCTCGACCGGGCGATGCGGACGGGCGTGGCGCCGCGGGTCGCGATGGTCGAGGGGTCGTTCGCTCCGGCCGGGTGGACCCGCGCCGTCCTCGACCGGGCCGACACGCCGCCGGTCCTCGGCGCGCGCGCCCTCGAGGCCATCGCCGCCCGCGCGGTCGGCGTCGACGTCGCCCTCGCCGCCGCCATCTCGCGGCAAGCGGAGCGCTGGCTCGCCCTTCCGGCGGAGCACGCCGGAAGGGCCGCCGCCATCGAGCCGGCCCTCGACCTCCTCGGCGCGCACGGCCACGAGGCGGCGACGGACCGGCTCCTCGAGCGGGCGCTCGGCGACCGGGACCCGGCCGTCCGGAACGCCGCCGCCCTGCTCCTCGCCGAGCGGCGGCGCGCGCCCGAGGCCTTCGAGCCGCTGCTCGACGTCGCCCGCGACGCCCGCTGGCCGCGACGGGCCCGCGCGCTCCGGGCGCTCTCGGGCTACGAGCGCGGCGAGGCGACGACCGCGATCGTCCGCGCCCTCGCCGACCCCGATGGCGACGTCCGCCAGGCGGCCGCCGCCGCCCTCGCGGCCCGGCCCGTCGGCGCCCGGGACCTGCCGGCGCTGAAGGAGACGCACGGGGCCGCGCCCTGGGATGGCCGGGTCGTCGTCGTCCGCACGGTCGCCCGCGTCCCCGGGCCCGAGGCCGGTGCCTTCCTGGCCGGGGCTCTCGGCGACCCCGATGGCGACGTGCGGGCTGCCTCCGCCGCCGCCCTCGCCGCCCGCCCGCCCGAGGGCCACTCCGTCGAGGCGCTCGCCGCCGCCGCCCGGAACGCGCCGTGGGAAGGCCGCGTCGTCGTGGTCCGCCTCCTCGGCCCGCTCCCGGGCCCGCTCGCGCTCCGGACCCTCGCCCGCGGTCTCGTCGACCCGGACGGGGACGTCCGCAAGGCGGCCGCCGCCGCCCTCGCGGCGCGCGCGCTCGCCCCGGAGGACGTCCCGGCGCTGGCCGAGGTCGCGGGCTCGTCGCCCTGGGAGTCGCGCCTCTTCGCGGTCCTTCTCCTCTCGCGCATCGAGGGGACCGAGGCGACGAACGCGATCGTGCGGCGGCTCTCCGACTCCGACGCCGACGTGCGCAAGGCCGCGGCGACCGCCCTCGAACGGCGTCTCGCCGGCGCCGGGAGCGTGCCCGCCCTGGCCGAGGCCGCGGCCCGCGCCCCCGGCGACGGGTCGGCCGCCGCCGCCCGGGCGCTCGCCCGCGTCGAGGACCCGGCCATCGTCGCGGCGCTCGCCCGGGCGGCGGCCGAGGCCCCCTGGGAGGGACGCGTGGCCGCGGTCGAGCGGCTCGCGCCGATGGCGGGCCCGGTCGCCCTCGAGGCGATCGTCCGCGCCCTCGGAGACGGCGACGCCGACGTCCGCCGCGCCGCCGCCGAGGCCCTGAAGGGCCGCGACCTCGCCCCCGCCGACGTCCCGGCCCTGGCGTCGGCCTTCGAGCGCGCGGGCTGGGAGGGCCGGCTCTCGGCCGTCCGCGCCGTCGCGCGGGTCCCGGGGCCCGAGGCGACGGCGGCGCTCGCCTCGCGCCTCGTCGATGCCGATGCCGACGTCCGGCGGGCGGCCCTCGCCGCCCTCCGGGACCGACCGCTCGGCCCGGAGGACGTGCGCCCGCTGGTCGCGCCGCTCCGGTCCGGCGGGTGGGAGGCGCGGGCGGCCCGCGGCCGAGCTGCTCGGGCGGACGGGGAGCCCCGAGGCGGCGGAAGCGCTCCGCGCGGCGCTCCGCGGCGAGGGCGACGGGGACGTGAAGGCGGCGATCGGCCGGGCGCTCGACGCCCTCGGCCGGGCGCGCGCGCCGGCGATCCGGTGAGCTCTTCGTCTTCGGGGGGCGCCGCCTCCCAAACCCCCGGCAGCGGAGCGGGCGGCAAGGACTCTGCCTTCGGGGTTCCGCGCGCTCCGCTTCTCGCGAAGGCCCTCGCCCTCCTGGCCATCGTCCTCGGGGCGGCCGGCCTGCGGCTCTGGGCGGCCGGGCGCCCGCACGTCATCCAGCGCGACGCGATCCTCTACGCCGCCCTCGCCCGGGCCCTCGTCGAGGACGAGGCGCGCCGCGCCCTCGACCACGACTACCCGCCCGGGTATCCGGCGCTCGTGGCCGCGGCGGTCACGCTCCTCGGGACCGAGGACATCCCGCGCTCGACGGCCGACGACCTCGCGGACTTCGACCCGCCGCGGGGCCCGCGGCTTAGGGACGTGGACACGGACGCCCCGTACCTGTTCGCGGGCTCGCTCGTCTCGGCCGTCCTCGGGGCGCTGACCGTCGTCCCCGCCTTCCTCCTCGGGCGCCGGGCGGCCGCCCGCGCCGAGACGAGGAAGGCCGCGCCGGCCCCGGACGGGCCCACCGAGGAGGCGGCCGCGCCGCCCGGCGCGGAGCCGAAGCCGGGGGCCGAGCCGCGGATCCTCGGGCGCGCGAGCGCGCGGATCATCCGGTCGGCGGCGGCCGCCGCCCTGTCCGAGGCCGAGGCCCGGGCCGAGGCGACGGCCGCGGCCGAGGGACGGCTCGCGGCCGACAAGGCGGGTCTCATCGCGGCGGCGCTCCTCGCCCTCCACCCGCTCCACATCGTCTACTCGGCCCACGCGCTCACCGAGGCCTCCTTCGGGTTCTTCCTCCTCCTGGCGGCGGCGGCCGCGCTCGCAGCCGCCGCCCGGGTGCGACCGCTGCCGGCGCTCTTCCTCGCGGTCGTCGCGGGCGCGGCGACGGGCGCGGCCTATGCCGTGCGACCCGAGGGCCTCGTCGTCCTGCCGGTCGCCGCCCTCCTCGGCGCGGCCGCGAGGGGACCGATCGGCGCGCGCGCGGCCCGCGTGGGCGGGCTCCTCGTCGCCTTCGCGGCCGTCGCGGCGCCGGTCTTGATCGACATGAACCGCCCGCCGGCCGCGGCCCCGCCGCCTGTCGCCGCGGCCGACCCGGCGACCGCGTCCCCGGAAGCGCCGGCTCCGGCCGCCGCTCCCGACCCCACCGCCCCCGCCCCGCCTCCCGCGGCCGCCGCCCCCGTCGAGACGCCGCTCCGGGTCTCGAAGAAGAAGGACCCGGCGGCCCTCCTCCGGGCCGCGCGCGCCGCGCCGGGCGAGGTCCTGAGCCGCGCGCTCGGGAACGCGGCCCGGACGGTGGAGGTCGGGCACCCGCTCCTGCTGGCGCTCGCCCTCGCGGGCGCCGTGCTCGCCCTCCTCCGGCGCGGGCCGGCGCGCGCCGCCGGGGTCGGCATCCTCCTCCTCGCCGCCGCCTTCCTCCTCGTCTACTCGCTCGTCCGCGTCGACCGCCGCTTCGCCCTCGAGCTCTCGATCGTCCTCCTGCCCCTGGCGGCGCCGGCCGTGGGCGCCGTCGCCGCGGCCCTGGGGCGGCGGATCGGGGGCGCCGACCGCGGCGCCCTGGCGACCATCGCCCTCGCGGCCGTCGCGACCGTGCCCGTGCTGCTGCACAAGGCACGGAACGACAAGCCGCACCTCGTCGCCTGCGCGCGCGCGATCCGCGACGCGGCCGACCGGGCCGGGATCGGGCGGCCCGTGGTCCTCGCCGAGGACGTCCGCATCCCGTACTACGCCCGCGGCATCCCGATCTCCGAGGTCGACATCGAGGCCGAGCTCCGGGCCGGTCGCGGCGACTTCGTCGTCATCGACGGCGGGGCCGGCCCGGCGCGGGCGCGGGCGGTCCGCGACGCCGCCGAGGCCGGCCTGCGCGAGCCGCTCCCCGAGGGCCTGCCGCGGACGGCCCGGGTCGTGAGCGTCCTCGAGCCGCTCGGCGAGTTCAAGCCGCCGCCCGGCGAGGGCGGCGACATCTACCTCCTTTACGGCTTCCGCCGCGCGACCGAGATCCTACCGGGGAAGTAGCTCCCGGACGGCGGCCGCGACCCGCTCGGGCGTCAGATCGAGGAGGCACGCCCGGCGCGGGAGCGGGCACTCCCTGAGCATGCACGGGCGGCAGGGAAGCTCGCCCGCCTCCGGGCCCGCCAGGACGACGCGGTGAGAGGCGCCGCGCGGCGCGACCCGTCGCGGGTCCGTCGGCCCGAAGAGCGCGATGGTGGGGGTTCCCACGGCCCAGGCGACGTGGAGCGGACCCGAGTCCCCGGCGACGGCGACGTCGGCGCGCCGGAGCAGGGCGGCGAGGTCGAGCACCGAGGTCCGGCCGGCGAGGTCGGAGACGGCGGGCGGCCCGTGGCCGGCGGCGGCGGCGACCGCGGCGCCGAGCGGCGCCTCGGCGCGACTCCCGAGGATGATGATGCGCAGGCCCGGACGGGCGGCGATCAGGAAGGCGGCGAGCCGGCCGAACGCGGCCGCAGGCCACTGCTTCACCGGGAGGGCGGCGCCCGGGCAGAGGGCCACGACGGGCGTCCCGGCGGGCGGGGCCGCCGGGCCGAGGAGACGCACGGCAACGGCCTCGGCGGCGGCGGCGGCGATCGCCAGCGGCGGCGGCGGCTCGCGGCCGCCGGCGATCGCCGGGTCCTCGGGCCGGACGCCGAGCGGGGCGAGCAGGCGCAGGTGGGCGTCGAGGCGGTGGGCCCGGAGCGGCACCGGGACGGGGTGGGTGTAAAGCGTCGAGGCGCCCTCGCGGAGGCGCCGGAAGCCGATCCGCACGGGGGCGCCCGAGGCGAGGGCGAGCGCCGCCGTCCGCAGGAGCCCCTGGAAGTCTATGGCCGCGTGAAAGCGGAGGGCGCGGAGCGTGCGGACGAGCACGGCCGCGCGCCCGAGGGCCTCGAGCGGGCGGGCGATGGACAGGCGCTCCCGCTCGAACGGGATCACGCGCCGGACGGGGGCGTGGCGCTCGAGAAGCGGGACGTACTCGGGCCTGGCGAGCCACGAGATCTCGGCGGCCGGGAGCGAGCGCGCGAGGTGGGCCACGGCCGGCAGGGCCTGGACGACGTCGCCGAGCGCGCTCGGCTTCAGGATGAGGATGCGCATCCGCTCGTTGATCGTCCTCCTTCCGTCGTTCACAAGATGCGGATTATCCTCAAGATAAAAATCGCCGCAAGAAAGGTGTTCGGGAAATGTCAGAGGTCGCTGATAAGATCCGCGTCGAAGCGGCCGGGCTGGACCGCTGGCCTGGAAGCGATGGGGCCGGGCGACGCGGTTCGAGAGCCATGCGAGGCGGGGCGAGGCGGGGCGAGGCGGGGCGCGGCGGGGCGAGGGGGGGCGCGGCGGGGCG